>Ga0335069_10000044_pt1 | contig 211446 bp, 164 predicted proteins | sample Lox_Sample_11_FD_206714 | JGI IMG/M metagenome (GOLD analysis project Ga0335069, IMG submission 206714) | Soil microbial communities from Loxahatchee National Wildlife Refuge, Florida, United States - Lox_Sample_1.1 | ecosystem: Environmental > Terrestrial > Soil > Wetlands | place: USA... | reverse complement strand
ATCCTCTCACGATAACAATTTCAGATCCTTAACCCTTACTCACCCTAAGTGGAATGAGAAAAGCCCTCTCGCCGTTGGGGAGGGCGAGGCTCCCCCCGGTGTTCGACGTACTGGTGTGCAACAAGACGCTGCGGTTCTTGCTCCTCAAGGACGATGTGGGCTATCGGTTGCCGAGCAAGATCATCATCCGCACAGGTGCGCGGCGGTTGGCGCGTGAAGACAATACGCAGTTGGAATTGAGCCTGTTCGAACACGTGCCGGAGGACGCCTTCAACACCGAAGAGCGGAGCGTGGCGTGGTATTTTGAGAAACAAGCGCAACTGCTCTGGTGGTACCGCAACCTTTCGCGGCGAGATTACCGGATTCAAGGTTGGCGCCAGCACAAGATCTATCCCGACTTCATCGTGTCGCACACCAGCGAGGTGGACGCGACCGATTTCGACAAAGTCTTCGTCGTCGAAACCAAGGGGATCCACCTGAAGAATGAAGATACGGACTACAAGAAGAAAGTCTTCAAGCTGTGCAACAGACTAGCCGAGGCCAAAAGCTGGACCGAGTTGGGTCTGGAGTTCCCAGAGCGCAAGATCGTGTTCGAACTCGTTTTCGGCGACGAGTGGCAGAGAGTATTGAATTCCCTGCTGAAGGGAGGAGAAGCCTTCACCGAAAAACGGGGTTCCCTGGTCATCGTAACAACCTGGCTGCGAGCGAATCGATCGGCTTACGTCTCGCCACTCATTATTCGCGCCAATTCGCGTCCATTCGCGGTTCCACTCTACCCCCCAGCGCATCCGGCACTTGCGGAACCTATTTCGTTGCGTATAGTACGAAACGGCAGGGCAAGGTGGCGTATGAAATCATGGGTCGTCGGCGTCGCTTCTTTATTCTTGTTCAGCGTGGGGGGCGTGTCGTTACACGCGGCTGACGCACCGCGCGGTGAGCTGCTCGAATTGCATTCATGTCAGCTTTACATTGGCGGCTGCATTGCGTCTTCCGAATCCACGCAGGAGGGGCAATATCTGTTGTGTGTCTGGAATTTTTCGGATGGCTCGTACGATGGAACTTCTTTGCGGGGTCTGACCGCGGCTTTGCTCGAGGTTTCCGACCAGAATCTGGCAACCAAAGGCGCGCGGACGGTCGAATCGATCGTCTATCTCCCGCAATCGGCCACGGTCGCCCAGGCCAACGCGATGATTGGCTGGCTGAAGGCCGGCAATCCCGAGCTTGGCCAGACAAGACTTCGCACGCGGACGCTGCCGATGGAATTCTCCCGGCGCGACAACATCGTTTCGTTCTCCGCAGGCGACACATTGCGAATCGAAACCACACCGTTTCAGCCATGCGGTCTCGTCAGTTGCGGTGAGGCGTTGTGGTACACGCCGCGTTCGGCTGTCAGCTCGTACACGGTCGGCGTGACCAGCAAGGCGGTGGTGTGCGAGCCCGCGCTAGCGCTGAAGTGGATCGACCACGGCAAGAACAACATTTTCGAAGGCCGCTTCGGTGATGACTCATCCGCGCGCGCAGCCTTTGTCCCGCCAACGTTCGCTTGTGTTGTGGCGAATCACCCATCGCATGAGTGAGCGCCCGCACAACGAGCCGTTCGGTAAGGACATCAGCCGCCGTTCGTTTTTGAAGGGGTTGGGGACCGTCGTCGTGGCGACGGCGGCGGTGCCGGCGAGCGCGGTCGCCGCCGGGACCGAAGAAATCGCCAAATTGGGTTCGGATCAAACTCTCGGTCCGGGTCAGGTTCCCGTCACGCTTCAGGTCAACGGCAGGGCGCTTAAGTTGAATCTCGAACCGCGCGTGACGCTGCTCGACGCGCTGCGGAATTATTCCAGTCTGACCGGCACGAAAGAAGTCTGCGACCGGGCCACGTGCGGGGCGTGCACGGTCCTGCTCGACGGCAAGCCGGTGTACTCGTGCATGAAGCTGGCCGTCGAGGCGCAGGGCCACGAGATCACCACCGTCGAGGGCCTTTCGCCGGCGGGCAAGCTTTCTGCCGTGCAACAGGCCGTGGTCGATGGCGATGCCGCGATGTGCGGTTACTGCACACCCGGTTTTGTGATGACCGCGACGGCGCTGTTCAAGGACAATCCGCACCCGACGGCCGATGAATTGCGCGTTGCGTGTTCGGGCAATTTGTGCCGCTGCGGCACGCAACATCGGATGCTGGCCGCGCTGCTCCGCGTCGCGGGAACGCCAATGGCAAAGACAACCGAGGTCATCCGCGATGTCTAGCTGGCCGGAGAAACTGACCGTTGTCGGCGGAAGCACCAAGCGCGTGGACACGCCCGCGAAAGTCACGGGCGAGGCCAGGTACGCATCCGATGTTCAGCCGACTGGATGGTTGTACGGGATGATCTTTCGATCGCGCTGGCCGGCGGCGTGTGTCACCAGGGTCAACGTCGACAAGGCGCGCAAGATGCCCGGCATCAAAGCCGCCGTGGTCGAACGGGACGGCGAACGGGTCGTTCGCTTCTACGGCGACGAACTCGCGGCGGTCGCTGGCGTTTCGAAACAGGCGTGTCTGGACGCGCTGCGGGCGATCGAAGTCGAGGCCACGCCGCTGCCGTTTGTCGTGAAGGAAGAGGCCGCGAAAAACCTCGACGCGCCGCGCGTCTGGCCGGATGCGCCCAATCTCGCCGAGCCGAACGTCCGCGAGAAGGGCGATGTGGACAAGGCGTTTGCGGGCGCGGCGGCGGTTGTGGACGGGTTTTTCACGACGCCGGTCCAGCTTCATCATCCGCTCGAAACCCACGGGAACACCGTCTCGGTGACGAACGACGGCGTGACATGCTGGGCGTCCACCCAGGGCATCTTCAGCGTGCGCGAGGGTCTGGCCTCGTATCTCGACGTGCCGCAAGAAAAAGTGCGCGTCATTACGGATTATATGGGTGGCGGGTTCGGGTCCAAGTTCGGCCCCGGTCCGCATGGCGGACTGGCCGCGCGGCTCTCGCAGGCCGCGGGCGTACCCGTCAAATTGATGCTCACGCGGTTTGACCAGGCGCTGGCGGTCGGCAATCGGCCGTCGTCCTTCCAGAAGATACGTTTGGGGGCCGACGCGGACGGCAAACTGGTCGCCTTCGACATGGATTCGTTCGGCACGGCCGGCATCGGCGCGGGCGCGGCCTCTGCCGGTGGCGGCGGCGGCTCCGGTTTTCCCGCGCCGTACATCTATGCGGTTCCCAATATCCGCGTGAAGCAAGCTACCGTTGCCATCAATGCCGGCCAGAGTTGCGCCTTCCGCGCGCCGGGGCATCCGATTGCGTCGTTCGGCATGGAATCGATCATGGACGAGTTGGCGGCGAAACTGAAGATGGACCCTGTGGAGCTCCGCGTGAAGAATGATCCGAGCAAGATTCGCCAGCGCGAATACGCGATCGGCGCGGAGCGGTTCGGTTGGAAACAGAAATACAAACCGCCCGGCTCGTCGCCGGGCCCGGTCAAGGTCGGTGTCGGTTGCGCGGGGGCGACGTGGGGCGGCGGTGGACGGGGTTCGCAGGCGGAAGCGCAGATCAATCCCGACGGCAGCGTGGAAATTCGCTGCGGCACGCAAGACCTTGGCACGGGCTCGCGGACGATGGTCGGAGTCGTCGCTGCGGAAGTGTTCGGGCTCAAGCCCGAGCAGATCACGATCAAGATCGGCGACACGCGGTACCCGCCCTCGGGTGCCAGCGGCGGCAGCACCACGGCGGCATCGGTTTGCCCGGCGATTTTCGACACGTGCACGGTCGCGCTGCAGAAATTGCAGGAGACGACCGGGGTCGCCGATGCGCGCGGCGCGAACTGGCTGGCCGCCTGCAAAAAGCTCGGCGTCAATCCACTGACTGCGCATGGCGAATGGCGCGAGGGGTTGTCGTCCAGCGGCGTCGGCGGCGTGCAATTTGCCGAGGTCGAGGTGGACACCGAGACGGGCTTAGTGAAGGTGCGCAAGGTGCTGTGCGTGCAGGATTGCGGGCTGATCGTCAACAAGCTCACGTGCGAGACGTTGATTCACGGCGGCATCGTCATGGGGCTGGGCTATGCGCTGTACGAGGAGCGGGTCATGGACGCCACGACCGGATTCGTGCTGAACCCGAATTTCGAGACGTACAAGCTGCCGAATTTCGCCGATGTGCCGGATATCGAGGTGATTTTGATGGAGATGCCCGAGCGCGGCGTCATCGGCGTGGGCGAGCCGTGCACGATCCCGACCGCGTCGGCCATCGCAAATGCGGTCGCCAATGCAATCGGCGTGCGCGTCAGCAGCCTCCCGATCACGCCGGCGCGCGTCCTGATGGCGTCAGGCAAGGCCGTCAAGCCGGGAGGTACGGTTTGAACCCATTTCAATACGCTTCGCCACACAGTGTGGACGGCGCCATATCACAGGCCGGCGATCATGGCCGGTTTTTTGCGGGCGGCATTGATGTGCTCGGCGAGATGAAAGAGTACATCGCCAGCCCGCGTGTGTTGGTGAATGTGAAGGATTTGCCCGGCACGCGTGACATTTCGGCGGGAAAGCCGTGGACGATTGGCGCGAATGTGACAATTTCCGAGATCGAACAGCACGCCGAGTTGAAGCTCGTATTCCCCGGGCTTCAGCAGGCGGCGGCGGAAGTTGGTTCGCCCCAGATTCGCAACGTCGCGACAGTGGGTGGCAATCTCGCGCAACATTCGCGCTGCTGGTATTACCGGCATCGTGATATTCAGTGTTTGAAACGCGGCGGCAGCACCTGCTACGCGCGCGAGGGCGAGAACAAGTATCACAGTTTGTTCACGGGCAACCCGTGTATCAGCCCGGTCGTGTCGAATCTGGCGGTCGCGCTGGCGGCGCTCGATGCGAAGGTGATTGTTCGTCGCGGAAAGGACGAGGTCGCAATGGCGATTCCCGATCTGTACGCGAAGGCGTGGGACAATCCCCAGGCACATAATTCTCTGGGGCCGACCGACCTGATACTGCGCGTGCAGATTCCGGACGATGGCCGCACGAGCGCGTACAAACAGATCAGCGAGAAGGCGAGCTTCGATTGGGCGCTGGTCAGTTGCGCCGCCGCGGCGAAAGTCGATGGCAAAAAACTCAGCAAGGTCCGCGTGGTGTTGGGCGCGGTTTCGCCGGTGCCGTATCAGGTGCAGGCGGCGCACGAGTTTCTCGAAGGCAAGGAGCTGAACGATGATCTGGCGGCGCACGCTTCCGAGATCGTCCTGAAGGATGCGGTGGCGCTGGATCATAACGGGTACAAGGTGCCGATTGCCAGGGCGCTCATTCGGCGGACGCTCAAACAGCTTGTGGGGTGAACGATGGACACAAACCCGCCGGTCTGCAAATGTCTTCGCACGAAAAGAATGTTCATCCCTGAGCACCAGGCGGAGGCGCTGGCGGAGTCGACCGAGCCCGATGCCGGCGCGTTCTACTGGTGCAATCGCACACTGAGCGAGATCGGCGCCGACGACAAACCTGCCCATGTCCGCACGTGCATCCCCGGCCGCAAGTGCTTCGAAGAGTAACGGACGCACAATCGCGACGCTGCCATCATCCGGCGTAATACCCCTGCGGGCGTAACCTGTTTCTTGTCAGCCACTTGACGCGTCTGCTAGAATTGAACGTGATCGGTGGGAAGCCTGTCAAAATGGGTGCTTCTGGGTTGTGAACCTCAAGAGGAAATAACAATGGATCAAGGCATCGGTGCGATTAACGAACAGGTCAAACGCGAAAGCGAATTCGTGCGAACGCTGGTCGGCGAGATCGGCAAGGTCATCGTCGGGCAGAAATATCTTGTCGAACGATTGTTGATTGGGTTGCTGGCGGACGGGCACGTCCTGCTGGAGGGCGTGCCGGGGTTGGCGAAGACGTTGTCGGTGAAGACGCTGTCGGCGGCGATTCAGACATCGTTTCACCGCATTCAGTTCACGCCCGACCTGCTGCCCGCGGATGTGATCGGCACGTTGATCTACAATCCCAAGGACGGCGAGTTCCGCATCAAGAAGGGGCCGGTTTTCGCCAACCTGATTCTGGCCGACGAAATCAACCGCGCTCCCGCCAAAGTGCAAAGCGCGTTGCTGGAAGCGATGCAGGAACGTCAGGTCACAATCGGAGACCAGACGTTCCAATTGCCCAATCCGTTCCTGGTGCTGGCGACGCAGAACCCGATCGAGCAGGAGGGGACGTATCCGTTGCCCGAGGCGCAGGTTGACCGGTTCATGCTCAAGCTCTCGATCCAGTATCCGAGCAAACAGGAAGAGCGCGAGATCATGGATCGGATGGCCGAAACGGGCAAACAGATCGTCACACAGCCGGTCGTGACCCCCGACCAGATTCTCAAGGCACGCAAGGTGGTGGACGCCGTCTACATGGACGAGAAGATCAAGAACTACATCGTCGATCTGGTTCACGCGACGCGCGAGCCGGGCGAATACAAGATCGACGTGGCTCGTCTGATCCAATACGGCGCGTCGCCGCGCGCGACGATTTATCTGACCGTCGCGGCCAAAGCCTACGCGTTTCTGCAAGGCCGCGGTTACGTCACGCCGCAGGATGTGAAGACCATCGGCATGGACGTGTTGCGCCACCGGGTGATCGTCAGCTACGAGGCCGAGGCCGAGGAAATGACGAGCGAGGACGTGATCAAACGAATCTTCGATGAAGTGCCGGTGCCGTGACCTATGTCTGCTGACATCGTACAGCAAGTCTTCAAGAAGATTTACGGCAAACCTGCGTGGCAAGTTCACAAAGGTTATGGGTCATCTATCACCTTTGAATTTGGCAGGCCCAAGTTGAGAGTCTCAGAAGTGGTTCTGCGGCCAAAAGCCGGCAGAGAATGGCCGAAATATCCCAAGAGAATGGCGCACGTTCACGGTGAATGGCATCTTTGGATTTATTGTTGCCACTGGGAGATTCGTCGAGATGGCCGAAGAATTAGTCACTCGGAATCCGAAGACAAAAGAATCAGCAAGGCGTGCGTCTTCCTTAACGGGCAGATTTTAACCAAGGTCGTCGTTGATCCGAGCACATTGCGAACCGATTTCTTTTTTGACTTAGGGGGTCACTTGAGAACAACGCCCTATCAAGGGAAACCATATGAAATGTGGAATGTCCGTTGCCCCAACGGTCGATATCTCTGCATCAGATCCGATGGCAAGTATGCGTATCTGCCGGGAAATGTACCGTACCATGAGAAAAATTGGCTCCCATTTGTCTTTTAGCTGTCAATGATTCCGCGCGAGATATTCAAGAAGGTCCGGCAGATTGAGATCCGCACGAACCGGGAAGTCACGGACGTGCTGGGCGGGCAGTACCATTCCGTCTTCAAGGGCCGCGGGATGGAGTTCGAGGAAGTGCGTGAGTACCTGCCTGGTGACGAAGTGCGGTCCATCGATTGGAATGTCACGGCGCGCTTCGGGCATCCGTTCATCAAGAAATTCCGGGAAGAGCGCGAGCTGACCGTGATGCTGGTGGTGGACGTGAGCGCCTCGGGACAATTCGGCAGCGTGCGGCAGACCAAGAACGAACTGGCGGCGGAACTCGCGGCGGTGCTCGCGTTCTCGGCGATCCGCAACAACGACAAGGTCGGCCTGATCATGTTCACCGACCAGATTGAGAAATTCGTGCCGCCGAAGAAAGGCCGCCGGCACGTGCTCCGCGTCGTGCGCGAAATTCTGGCGTTTCAGCCGCAGGGGCGCGGGACGAACCTGTCGCTGGCGCTGGATTATCTCAACCGCGTCCAGGCGCGGCGGGCGGTGACATTTGTCGTTTCGGATTTCCAGGTGAACGACGAGGAGTCGGTCCGCAAAAAATTGCGCGTCGCCAGCAAGCGTCACGACGTGATTGCGTTAAGCCTACGCGACCCACGCGAAGAAGAATTGCCGGCGGTCGGGCTGGTCGAGTTGCGCGATGCCGAGACGGGCGAACGAGCGCTGGTGGATACGTTCGACCGAAAGGTGCGCGAGGAATTCGCGGCGAGAGCGCGGTCGCGGCTGGACGCGTTGCGGCGGTTGTTACGGTCGGCGAGCGTGGACCAGGTGGAAATCCGGTCGGACGCGGACTACGTGCTGCCGCTGATCCAGTTTTTCAATATGCGCGAGCGGCGAATCTGATGGAAGACATTCACGACATCAAAGGACTCGTTCCGGTGCCCTACGGCTGGTGGTGGCTGTGGCTGCTGCTGGCGTTCGCAGTGGCGGCGGTGGCACTTTGGTTGTCGAAACGAAAGGGGCCGGGCGCTCCCGCCGTCGTGGTTCCGCCGCCCACGCCCTACGAGGTGGCAATCCGCGAGCTGCGTCGGCTGCGTGAGGAGAATCCGCCGGTAGAAGAGTTTTATACGCGGTTGTCGGACATCGTGCGGCAGTACCTCGAAGGCCAGATGGGGTTGCGAGCACCCGAGCGGACGACAGAAGAATTTTTGTACGAAGTGTCCCGTGATCATTCGCTTTCGGCGGAACACCGTGAACTGCTTGGGGCGTTTCTGCAGGAAGCCGACCTCGTCAAATTCGCGAGGCATCAGCCGGGCGCGGAGGACAGGCAACGGGCCCTGGCCGCCGCCGAGAAGTTCGTAGAAGACACGCAGCCGCGCGCGCAGGAGGTGCTTGCCACGGCATGAAGTTCGCGAGTCCATGGTTGTTGGTCTTGTTGCTCGTGTTGCCGCTGTGGTTGTGGTGGGAACGGCGGGCGGCGCGCCGTGGCGGGTTGAGGTTTTCCTCGGTGGCGACGGCGCGTTCCGTGTCATCGTTTTGGGCGGCGGCGGGACCGTCGCTGCTGGTGATGCTGCGAGGCGTGACGCTGGCGCTATTCATCGTGGCATTGGCGCGGCCGCAGTTGGGTCGATCCGAAAGCAAGGTCAAGACCGAGGGGATCGACATTGTGCTGGTGATCGACATCTCCGGCAGCATGCAGGCGATGGATTATGAGAAGGGTGGCCAACGCGAGTCGCGGATCGACGCGGTGAAAGACGTGGTGCGGGAATTCATCCGCGCGCGGCCGAACGACCGCATCGGGATGGTCGTGTTCGGCACACGCGCGTACGTGGCCAGCCCGCTGACGCTCGACCATGATTGGCTGGAGCGAAACCTCGACCGGATCCGCATCGGGTTGGTCGAGGGCAACACAGCGATCGGCGCGGGGATCGGCACGGGCGTCAATCGCCTGCGCGACACCAGGGCCAAGAGCAAGGTGATCGTGTTGCTGACCGATGGCGGCGAGAACGTCAAGAACCCGCCGGCTCTGGAAGCGGCGAAGGCCGCCAAGGAATTCGGTGTGCGGGTGTACACGATTGGCGCGGGTTCGTCCGGATTGGCTCCGATGCCGGTCTATGATCGCGCCGGCAATCTGCTCGGGTACCAGCAGATTCAGGCCGATCTGGATGAGGAGCTATTGAAGCAGATCGCCTCGGAGACGGGCGGGCAGTATTTCCGCGCGGCGGACACGGCGTCGTTAAAGAAGACGTACGCGCAGATCGACGCAATGGAAAAGCAGAAGATCGAGACGGTCGCGTATGAGGAATGGCAGGAATTGTTCCCGTGGTTTCTGATGCCCGGGCTGGGATGCCTGGTCCTGGCGGTCACGCTGGAACACACGCGGCTGCGGAGGTTGCCGTAGTGCGTTTCGGCAATCCGCAATTGTTCTGGCTGCTGGCGCTGGCGCCGGTGCTGGCGGTGTTTCTGGTCTGGTCGTTTCGCGCGCGGCGGCGGGCGCTGGAACAATTCGCGGCGCAACCCCTGGCGCAACGGTTGACGGATTCGGTGCGGCCTGTGGCGCGGCGGTGGAAAGCGGTGTTGATTGTGGCGGCGACCACGCTGGCGGCGCTGGCGTTGACGCAGCCGCGGTGGGGGTTCGAGTGGCGCGAGGTGAAACACAAGGGCGTGGACGTCTTCGTATTGCTCGATGTGTCGAAGAGCATGTTGACCGAGGACGTGAAGCCGGATCGCTTGGGCCAGGCGAAGTACGCCGTCCAGGATCTGCTGGCGAAACTGCGTGGCGACCGGATCGGGCTGATTGCGTTCGCCGGGACGGCGTTCGTGCAATGCCCGTTGACGGTGGACTACGAAGCGTTCCGCCTGACGTTGAAGGACGCCGATCCGCGTATCATTCCGCGCGGCGGGACGGCGATCGGCCCGGCGATTCGCACGGCGCTGAAGGCGTTCGACGCGGGCGAGGGGCGGGACCACGCGATTGTGTTGATCACCGACGGCGAACAGACCGAAGGCGACGCCGTGGCGGCGGCCGAAGAAGCGGCCAAGGAGGGCGTGAAGATTTTTGCCATCGGCGTGGGCACGACGGAGGGCGAATTGATTCCCGTGCGCGAAGACGGGAAGGCGATGGAGTTTTTGAAGAATCGCGACGGCGAGGTGGTCAAGTCGCGGCTGGACGAGAACACGCTGAAGCGGGTCGCGCTGAAGACGGGCGGGATTTACGTGCACAGCGCGGCGGGCGATTTCGGCATGGACGCCGTGTACGACAAGGGGATCGCCCAGATGCAACGCAAGGAGTACGAGTCGCGGCTGCAGAAGCAGTATTTCGAGCGGTTCCAGTGGCCGTTGGGGGTGGCACTCGTGCTGTTGGTGGCCGAGTCGTTTGTCAGCGATCGGAGGGCGGCATGAGGTTGTGGTGGTGCCTGCTGTTGTTGCCGACCGTGGCGCTGGCGACGACCGAGAACTGGCCGGAACGGTACAACACCGGCGTCACGGCCTACCGCAGCAACGATTTCGCGGAGGCGTCGCAACTATTTGAAAACGCGACTTCGTCGAAGGATCGGGCATTGCAGCAGCGCGCGTTGTACAACCTCGGCAACGCCGATTTTCGCCTCGGGCAGTCGCAGCCCAAACAGGCACAGCAATTATGGGAACGCGCTGTGAAGAGCTACGAAGAGGCGCTGGCCATTGATCCGAACGATCCTGACGCGAAATTCAATCACGAATTCGTGAAGAAGAAGCTGGAGGAGTTGAAGAAGCAACAACAGCAGCAGCAACAGCAACAGCAACAGAAACAGAACGAGAAGAACCAGCAGCAGCAGAATCAGAAACAGCAAGAGAATCAGAAGAACCAACAAGACAAGGATCAGAGCCAGAAGCAGGAGCAGCAACAACAAAACCAGCAGCAGCAACAGGCGCAACAGCAACAAAAGCAGGAAGACAAACAATCGGAGCGACAGCAACAGGAGCAGTCTCAGCGATCAGCGGAGCAGCAGAAGCAGCAAGACGAGCAGAAGAAACAACAGCAGGAGCAAGCAGACCGACCGGACAGATCATCGGCGGGGGAGCAGCAGCCGCAAGAAGCCAGCGGGCAGCCGCAAGACATGGATAAGATGCAGGCGGCGGAGATACTTGATAACCTGCGCGAGAACGAACAGAACTGGAACTTCTTTCCCGAAGTGCAAATGAAGAACTTGAAAGATTCGGGCCCGCCAGCCAAGGATTGGTGACGATGAGACACTGGCTGGCGCAACGATGCGGTTCATTTGGCGGCGGCCCCCTCACCCTGACCCTCTCCCCCGGAGGGGAGAGGGGAGCGGCAAGAAGCGAGGGTTCGGCTTTTGCCGGAGGGGCGAGGGGATACTCCTCCTCGCGTGGCGGTTGTTCCCAGTGCCGCACTGTCACCCGTCGAATTACGTGTGTCCCGGCACTGGTCATCGCATTCTTGCTGACGGCGACGAGCGCGTTTGCCGATGTCTCGGTTGTTGCCTCGGTGGATCGGAACCAGATTGCGTTTGGCGAGTCGGTGACGCTGACGATTGCGGTGCAGGGCACGCAGAGCGGGGCGCAGCCGGCGATTCCGCGGGTGGACGGCTTGCGATTTGACGGTCCGTCGACACAGAGCAGTTTCTCGCTGGACAATGGGCGGATGAGCCAATCGATCAGCTTCGTGTATCAGGTGACCCCGGCCCGCACAGGCGAATTCACGATCCCAGCGATACAGGTCAGTGTGGGCGACAAAGCCTATTCGACCGAACCGATCCAGTTGGCCGTGGGGAAGGGGGCGGCGCCGGCAGATTCGAGCGAGCGGTTGTTCGCCCAGATCCGCATCCCGTCCAAACAGGTGTACTTGGGCCAGACCGAGCCGGTGCAAGTCGTCTTGTTTGCACGGGCCGACGTGCCGTTGCGGGGGCTGAGCAGCTTCAACTACGATGCAGACGGGTTGGAATTCAAATTCCAGCAGAATCCGAAAACCGGTACGCAGATCGTTAATGGTCAATCGTTCAATCTGGTGGCTATCGAAGGCTCGATTTCGCCGAGTCGGACCGGGACGTTGAATTTGGGCCCGTGTATTCTGAAGGTGCAGTTGACCGGCAAGAGACAGGGGGGAAACGGTTGGTTCAATGACCCGATGTTCGATCAGATGTTTGGACGAACAGAGGTAAAGGAGGTGCCGGTGACCGTCGACGCGGTGCCGATCGAGGTTCTGCCATTGCCCGAGAAGGGGCGGCCGGCCGATTTCAGCGGGGCCGTTGGCCAATGGAACCTCGAAGTGACGGCCAAGCCGACGGATGTCGCGGTCGGCGATCCGATCACGTTGACGATCAAGGTGAGCGGCAACGGCAACATCGACACGGTGCCGGCGCCGAAGCTCGGGCCGCTGGACGGATTCAAGACGTATGATCCGACCACGAAGACCACGAAGGACGAATTGAACACGACCGGCGAGCGCGTGATTCAGCAGGTGCTCATGGCCCGGAGCACCGATGTGAAGGAGCTTCCGGGACTGCAACTGGTGTACTTCGACCCCATCAATCAGGAGTACAGGAAGGCTATCCAGCCGCCGATCAAACTCGTGGTGACAGCGGGCGGGGGCGGGCATACGACGATTGTCAGCGGCGGCGGGCCGTTACACATCGACGAGAAACTGGGGCAGGACATTGTGTATTTGAAAGGCGACATGGGCCCGGTGCCGGAGAGCGGTTCGTTTTGCGAGACCACGACGTTTTGGGCGTTGAACGCCGCGCCGGTGCTCGCGCTGCTGGGGACGGTCGGCTGGAAGCGGCGCACGGACCGGCTGCGCGGGGACGTGGCTTATGCCCGGCGGACGCGCGCGGCGAAAAAGGCCCGCAAGCGGCTGGCGTCGGCGAGCAGTTATGACGAGATTCAACACGCGCTGCAGCAGTACCTGGGCGACCGATTGAACATTCCGGTGGGCGGGATAACGGCCGCGGTGGTCGACGAACAACTGGTGCCGCGCGGCGTGAACGGCGAACTCGTCGCGCGGGCGAAGGCGTGTTTTGAAGCGTGCGACACGGCGCGGTTCGCGGGCGGGAGCGCGGACACGAGCGTTCAGGCGACGCGCGAGAATGTGGAACGATTGATCGATGAGCTTGAGACCAAACAGCTTTAGAACCCCTGGCAAGACCTGTTGTGCGAGGGTCTCTGACCCCGCACAGCTTTCGGCCGCAGGTCTCCCGGCCAGTTCAGACGACGGAGACCTACGGTCATTGGGGACGGCGCGGTCAGGAGACCTGCGCCGAACGACGGCTCGGCTCGGCGCCATTGGAACCGGCGCGCTGATCTGGCTTGCGGCGACGGGCGCGGCGTTCGCCGGGTCCGGCGACGAGTTCAAGTCAGCAAATCGGTTGTATGATGCCGGGAGGTTTGCCGAGGCGGCGGCGATTTACGAGAAGATCGAGCCGAAGACGGCGCACGTGTACTACAATCTCGGGAACGCCCAGTTCCGCGAGGGAGAACTGGGGTTGGCGATTCTCGATTACGAACGGGCACGGCGCCTGGCACCGCGTGATCCAGATATCCTGGCGAATTTGAAGTTTGCCGAGCAGCGGGCGGGCGTCGATGACGTCAACGCGCCGCCGCGAGCATGGCAGCGGTACGTTCGGTCAATTGTCAGAAGCCGCACGCCGACGGAGTGGGGCGTGTACGAGCTGGCGGCGCTGTGGTTGACCATCCTGGCGATCGGAGCGTGGCTGTACCTGCCGCGGCTGCGGACCGGGCTGCTGGCGATTGCGGCGGTCGGGTGCGTGGGGTTTGCCGCGTCCGTATTTGCGCTGGGCCGCGAAGCGTTTATGGAGCGGTCGGCTCCGACCGCGGTAGTGGTGGCGAAGGAAACGGACGCGCGGTTTGCGCCGGTGGCTGATGCCACGATCCATTTCAAGCTTGCCGAAGGAACGCGGGTCGTCATCCGGGAGGACCGCGGCCAATGGGTGTTCGTGGAACGGGCGGATGGACAGCAGGGATGGGCCAGGTCGGATGCCGTTGAGCGGGTCGCGCCGCGCAGCTAGCTCTGAGCGGTCACAAGTTGGCGGGGTTGTTTCCAGTTGACTGATTGGTCAACTTGTGGAATGGTGGGCTTCACGGTGACGACATGAAGGGCGAGTGCGATACCAAACAACGATTGCTGGACACCGCGATTGAGTTGATTTGGGAGCAGAGCTACGGGGCGGTGAGCGTGGACGTGATTTGCGAGCGGGCGGGCGCCAGGAAGGGGAGCTTCTATCATTTCTTTCCCTCCAAGTCGGACCTGACGGTCGCCGCCATCGAGGAGCATTGGGAGAAGCTGCGGCCGGAATTGGACCGGATGTTTTCGCCGCAGGTGCCGCCGCTGGAACGGTTGTCGGGCTATTGCGAGTTGGTTTATGAGCGGCAGAGCCAAAAGAAGAAGAAATTTGGGCGGGTTTGCGGCTGTGCGTTCACGTCGCTGGCCTCCGAGCTGAGCACGCAGGACGAGAAGATCCGCCAGAAATCGCAGCAGATACTGGATCGGCGCTGCCGCTATTTCGCGGCGGCGTTGCGCGACGCGGTTCGGGAAGGGCTGATCCCCGAGCAGGACTGCGAGAGCAAGGCCCGCGAGCTGTTTGGATGCGTGATGGGGGTGCTGCTGGAGGCGAAGATCGAGAACGATCTGGAGATCATCCGGCACCTGAAACCGACGATTTTTCGGTTGATTGGCGTGGGCGAGAAGCGGTTTGCGGGAGAGGCGGCTCTCCACGCCAAGGTTTGACTGATCGGTCAATAAGCATCATATGATTGTGAAGAATAGGATAATTGTGACGCGACGACGGAGGACGCCATGTGGATTGTCCGACTAGCGCTCCGTCGTCCGTACACGTTTGTGGTCGCGGCGCTGCTGTTGTTGTTGCTGACCCCGGTGATCCTGCTGCGGACGCCGACGGACATCTTCCCGGCGATCAACATTCCCGTGGTCAGCATCCTGTGGACATACACGGGCCTGAACGCGGTGGAAATCGAGCAGCGGATGGTATACAGCGAGGAACGGGCGTTGACGACCACGGTCAATAACATCGAGCACCTCGAGTCCTCTTCGTACAACGGCGTGGGCATCATCAAGGTATTCTTTCGTCCAGGGACATCCGTGGACGCGGGCGTGGCGCAAATCACGGCGGTCTCCCAGACGGTCTTGCGCGCGATGCCGCCGGGGACGACTCCGCCGCTGATCATCCAGTACAACGCGTCGACGGTGCCAATTCTTCAGTATGGCGTCAGCGGCAAGGGGATGTCGGAGCAGGAGATTTTCGATACCAGCGTGAACCAGATTCGCGTCGGGCTCGTGACGGTGCAGGGAGCCGCGATTCCCTGGCCATACGGCGGCAAGCAACGGCTGGTGTCCGTGGATCTCGATCTGAAGGCACTGCAGGCGCAGAACCTTTCGCCCGAGGACGTGGTCAATGCGGTCACGGCCCAGAACCTGGTTTTGCCCAGCGGTACGGCGAAGATCGGGCCGATGGAATACGACATCAATCTGAACACGAGCCCGAAGGTGATGGATCGGCTCAACGATTTGCCGATCAAGACGATCAACGGGGCCGTCATCCACCTGCGCGACGTCGCCCAGGTGCGCGACGGGTATCCGCCGCAGCAGAATGTGGTGCGCCAGGATGGCGTGCGGAGCGTGCTGATCAGCATTCTCAAGACCGGATCGGCGTCGACACTGAGCGTGGCTGACGGCGTCAAGCGAGCGATGACCGCCGTCCTGAAGACGGTCTCCGACAGGCTGGTCGTAAAGGAGTTTGCCGACCAGTCGATCTTTGTTCGCGCGGCGATTTCCGGAGTGATTCGGGAAGGCGTGATCGCCGCCTGTCTGACGGCGATTATGATTCTGCTGTTTCTCGGTTCCTGGCGCGGCACCGTGATCATCGCCCTGTCGATTCCCTTGTCGATTCTGGTGTCGCTGGCCTGTCTCAGCGCGCTGGGCGAGACGATCAACCTGATGACACTGGGCGGACTGGCGCTGGCAGTGGGCATCCTGGTGGACGATGCGACGGTCGAGCTGGAGAACGTGCACCGGCAGATGGCGCTGGGCAAACCGGTGATCCGGGCGATCCTGGACGGCGCGCAGGAGATTGCGCTGCCCGCGTTCGTGTCGACGCTGTGCATCTGCATCGTGTTCGTGCCGATGTTTTTTCTGACGGGCGTGGCGCGGTACCTGTTTGTGCCGTTGGCAGAAGCGGTGGTGTTTGCGATGCTGGCCAGCTACGCGCTGTCGCGAACACTGGTGCCGACCCTGGTGATGTGGTTCTATCGCCATCACGCGTACCACGGTCACGCGGAAGACCCCGAGAAGGCCCCGCGGTTGGTGCGGCCGTTCGTGAGATTTCAGGACCGATTCGAGAACGGGTTCGACCGGATGCGGGAGAACTATCGGGCGCTGCTGGGGGTCGTATTCGAGCATCGGATGGCGTTTGCGCTGGTGTTCCTGGCATTTTGCGCGGGGTCATGCCTGATGATCCCGCTGCTGGGACAGGATTTCTTCCCATCGGTGGACGCGGGGACGTTTCGGCTGCATGTGCGCGCCCGTAGCGGGACGCGGATCGAGGAGACGGCCAAGTTCATTGACGAGATCGAAGCGGCCATTCGCCGGGAGATCCCGCCCGAGGAGTTCCATGGGATCCTCGACAACATCGGCCTGCCCAATTCCAGCATCAACCTCAGTTACAGCGACAGCGGGGTGGTGGGGCCGGGGGATGCCGACATCATGGTGTCGTTGAACAAAGGCCATCGTCCCACCCGCCAATACATTCAGCGACTGCGCCGCATTTTGAATCGGGACTTTCCCGGGGCGATGTTCTATTTTCTGCCGGCCGATATTGTCAGTCAGACCATCAACTTCGGCCTGCCCGCGCCGCTGGACGTGCAGATAGTGGGGCGCGATCAGGTTCGGAACCGGGATATCGCGGAGCGGCTGGCGGCCAGAATCCGCCGGGTGCCGGGCGCGGTGGACGTGCGCATTCAACAGCCGTCGGACCGGCCCAAGCTCAACTTTGCGATCGATCGCGACAAGGCATCGGAGATGGGGCTGACGGAAAGTGACATTGCCAACTCGGTGCTGCTGCACCTGAGCGGCAGCAGCCAGGTGTTGCCCTCGTACTGGGTCAATTTCGGGGTGGGCGTGCAGTATCTGGTCAACATTCGCACGCCCGAGTATCGGATGGATTCGCTCACGGCATTGAACTCGATGCCGGTCAGCGCCAGCCAGCCGGGTGCGGGCAACGGCCAGCTGCTGGCCAACGTGGCGTCGTTTGAGCGCACGAACGGTCCGCCGGTCGTCTCGCATTACAACGTCATGCCCGTGATCGATATTTTTGGCGGGGTCAGCGGGCGCGATCTGGGCGGGGTACTGCGGGACGTGCAACCGCTGATCAAGCAGGCGGAGAAAGAACTGCCGCGCAGCAGCTCGATTCTCGTGCGGGGTCAGGCGGAGACGATGGAGACCAGTTACATCGGGTTGTCCATCGGACTGGTCATGGCCATCGCGTTGATTTATTTGTTGCTGGTGGTGAATTTCCAGAGTTGGCTTGATCCGTTCATCATCATCACGGCGCTGCCGGGCGCGCTCGCGGGCGTCGTGTGGGGATTGCACCTGACGATCACGAGGGCCAGCGTGCCGGCGTTGATGGGGGCGATCATGAGCCTGGGCGTCGCCACGGCCAACTCGGTTTTGGTGGTGACGTTTGCCCGCAACAATCTGCATCGGGGACTCGATCCATTGCACGCGGCATGGGAGGCGGGGGTCGGTCGCCTGCGTCCCGTGTTGATGACGGCGCTGGCGATGATTATCGGCATGCTTCCGATGGCGCTGGGGCTCGGCGAGGGCGGCGAACAGAACGCGCCGCTGGGCCGGGCGGTCATTGGCGGGCTGGTGATCGCCACGGTGGCGACGTTGTTTTTCGTTCCGGTCGTGTTCAGCCTGTTGCGGCGGCGCGCCGAAGAGCCCGATCCGGCGGAGATGGCGTTGTTGCACCCGGACGCCGCAGTTTCAACGACAGCACACACATGAGGAGTGGTGTTATGAACTCATCGAATATCTCAGCCCAACCGGTCGGAAACGCCGGCGCATCGCCGGCCGTGACCACACGCGAGCACACGGCGACGGCGGCGCCGGTCAGGCTGTCCCGGGTCGCGACAATCGTCGGCGTGCTGGTGGTGATCGGGTTTCTGGCCGGTTTCATCCCCCGGTGGCACCAGCGCAATCTCGTCCGCGCGGAAACGGTGGAGCTGGCGACGCCATCGGTGGCGGTGGTCTCGCCGAAGCCGAGCCATGCCGCCGCCGGGCTGGTCTTGCCGGCGGAGGTACGGCCGTGGCTGGAAGCGCCGATTTATTCCCGCGCCAACGGCTACCTCAAACGCTGGCTGGTGGACATCGGGGCGCACGTCGAGGCCGGTCAACTGCTGGCGGAGGTCGACACACCCGAACTCGATCAGCAACTCGATCAGGCCCGGGCTCAACTGGCGGAATCAGAGGCGGCGCTGGCGCTGGCCAGGACCACGGCGGAACGTTGGGCCGACCTGTTGAAGACGGCCAGCGTGAGCGAGCAGGAGAACGCGGAGAAGCAGGCCGATTACAAATTGAAATCGGCGACGGTCGAGGCGGACCGGGCCAACGTGCATCGATTGGAGCAACTTCAATCATTCGAGAGGATTACCGCGCCGTTTGCCGGCACGATCACCGTCCGCAACACCGACGTCGGCGATCTGATCACGGCGGGGAGCGGCAAGGAACTGTTTCATCTCGCGCAGACGCAGACGTTGCGCGTCTACGTGCGCGTCCCGCAAAGCGCCGCCCGCGGCATCGTGACGGGCCAGAAGGCCGAGCTGGTGATTCCCGAGACGCCGGGGAAGAAATTTTCCGCGACGGTGTCAAGCACGTCCGAGGCAATGTCGACGGATTCGCGGACGCTGCTGACAGAGTTGCAGGTGGACAACTCGGAGGGCGAGATTTTGCCGGGCAGCTACGCCCAAGTGCGATTCCTTGACACGCGGCTGAGTACGGTGCTGACGCTGCCGTCGAACACATTATTGTTCCGCGCGGAGGGTTTGCAGGTGGGCGTCGTCGGGCCGGACGACAAGATCGACCTGCGGAAGATCGAGATTGGGCGGGATTACGGACAGACCGTCGAGGTGCTCGCCGGTGTGACCGCCTCGGACCGGGTCGTCATCAATCCGTCCGACTCGCTGGTGAGCGGCACGACGGTGCGGATCGCGGACACGTCGAAAGCACCATGAAGCCCGGGCGACGCGAGATTGGCGCGGTCTGGCTGATCGCTCTGGCCGCCGGGTGCGCGGTTGGCCCGGACTACAAGCGGCCGGAAGCGGTGGCGACGATGCCGACGAGTTACGCGGCGGCGACCAACGGCTGGAAGGTGGCCGAACCGCAAGCCCACTTGCCGAAGGGTAACTGGTGGGAGATATTCGGCGATGAAGAACTGAATGAATTGGAAGCGCGGGCGGGAACGGCCAACCAGCAACTGAAAGCCGCGGTCGCCAGTTTCGATCAGGCGCGGGCGATTGCGGACGTGACGAGGTCGCAGCTCTTCCCACAAATCGGCGTTTCGCCGTCGGCGATTTGGCGTCGCAATTCAGCGAACCAACCGATCCAGGGTCACGCGGGTGGGGTCAGCAACACGTTCACCTATGCCGATCTGATCGCGCCGTTGAATCTCAGCTACGAGGTGGATTTGTGGGGACGGGTTCGCCGCAGCGTCGAATCGGCGCGGGCCCAGCAGCAGGCGAGCGCCGATGATCTGGAGGGCGTCAAGCTGGCGATCCAGGCGGAGGTGGCGACGGACTATTTCACGTTGCGGGCGCTGGACGCGGACAGCACGTTGTTGAAGTCCAACATCTTCGTGTTTGGGAGATCCTACGAACTGACGCAACACCGGCGCGCCGGAGGCGTGGCGTCGGATCTGGACGTGGCGCAGGCGGAAACGGTGCTGCGAACAACCGAGGCCGAACTGCCCGCCACGTTGCTGCAGCGGGCGCAATTCGAGCACGCGCTCGCCGTGCTGACGGGTCAGCCCGCGTCGGGGTTCACGGTGCCGGAGCGTCCGCTGACGATTGAGCCGCCCGTGATACCGTCGGGAGTACCGTCGCAATTGCTGGAACGCCGGCCCGATATCGCAGCGGCGGAACGGCGGATGGCGGCGGCCAATGCGAGCATCGGCGTCGCGAAGGGCGCGTTTTTCCCGGCGATCCAGTTGAACGGACTCGCCGGCTTTGAGAGTCTGCATCTCGGATCGTTGTTCGACTGGCAGAGCCGGTTCTGGTCGCTCGGGCCATCGTTGACGATGCCGTTGTTTGACGCCGGGCAGAACAGCGCGAATTTGCGGGCGGCGCGGGCGGCGTATACGCAGGCGGTGGCCAACTACCGCGAGACGGTGCTGGCGGCGTTTGCGGACGTGGAGGATAACCTGGCGGCGCAGGGGTTTTTGGCGAGCCAGAGCGACGCGCAGGCGGCGGCGGTGAAGGCGGCCCGCAAACAGTTCGAGATCGCCGATTATCGGTACCGGGCCGGTTTGGTGACGTTTCTGGACGTGGCCACGGCGGAGAACACGGCGCTCGATAACGAGCGCACACAGGTGCAACTGCGCGGGCAACAACTGGTGGCCGCGGTGTCGCTGGTGAGATCGCTCGGCGGCGGCTGGCAGGACCCGCGCGCGCAGTCCCCCGCCGCGGCGAATCGATAAACCACGACCTTCAGCGTCCGTTTGCCTGCGTTGCCATCGGCCGTTTTTTTACAGGTCTTTTACTTAAGCATCTGCTCGAAGCGCCGTAGATTTGTTCTGTGAATACGAGCGCGCCCGACAGCCGGATCAAGACGGGAGAGAGGTTGTGATGATCCACACTGCGGCGAGTTTGTCCGACACCTCCTGGCTGAAGATCGCTCTGCCGATCGCCTTGGCTGTTGTCGCGATCCGGATTTATTCGCAGACCCGGGGGACATGGCGTCTGCGCGCGTTGGCGAGGGCTCGCGGTGAATTGGCGTACGTGGTGGCGCTGGCGAGATTGCGCGAGAAGGCCGCCACCCGGGCATTATCCAGGCCAGAAATCGACGTGCTGCTGGTTGAGCTGGCGACGCAACACAATTGGATGATGCAGGCCGGCATCATCGCCACGCTCGGGTATCCCGAACGGAGCCGGTGGGTCACCGACGGCCTGAGGAGACTTCTTCTCTGGCGGACAGGGTATGGAGGAGGAGCGCTGCAGAACGTTGCCTGTGGGTCGATCGCCCGGATCGCCGATCCGAAAAATCTGGATGTCGTGGAAGAGTGGCGGGACTACCTGTTGGAACATCCATGGGCATTTCCCGGGCGCCGCGACGATTACCTGGAAACGGCCTGCGAGACCATCGAGCAATTGCGCGGCGCAGAATATCAGGAGATCTCGTAAGAGCCGACCTGTGAGGCGATCGCTTTTCGCCGCGTCACCACGTGAAATGGTGGAGGCCGTAGAGGACGGAGGCGCCGAGATAGCCGGCGGCGGAGACGAGGACGGCGCCGAGCAGCAGGGCGAGTCGGAACCAGCGGCGCGAGGGGTCGTAACGTTGTCGCCGAGTCGCCGCTTCCAATAACGCGACGATCAACACGGCCCAAACGGCGGTGGTGGTGCCGAGCCAACGATGCCACGCGAGCACGTGGGCGGAATCGCCGCGGTAAGTCGTGAACGCTGCATTGCACCAGCCGAGTGTCGCCGTGACGACGGCGCTGAGGACGCCGAGCCAGACGCAGAATCGGACGACCGTTTTCCACGAGTCTTTTCCCGTGAGCGCCAGCAGGAGTTCGGCCGGTAGTGCCACGATCAGCAGCGCGATGGGGAAATGCGTCAGAGGCGGGTGAAACTGTCCCGCGTCACGGATGATTCGCTGAGTCAGCGTCAATGGAGAGCCGGCGTGCGGGTCGGCGCGAGGAGCGTCGGTCGACGCAGCCGCTGGCATCGGTGGCGCGCCGGTTTCGATCCAGGCTTTGACGATGGCTTTCTGCTCGGGCGTCAACGGTGTCGTATCGCCTTTGGGGTCGGGCATTTCGTTGTGGGAGACCATCTGGAACAGCTCGGATTTCTGGGGGTTGCCCGGCGTGATCATTTTGGGGTTGGCCGCGACGCGGGCCAGGTCGAGGACGTAGCCGAACTTGCCCTTGGGGTGGGGCAGATCAGGGCCGTGGCATTCCACGCATTTGGTTTGGAAGATGGCGTGAACCTGCGTGGCCAGCGACGGCAATTGCGGTTCCGCAGCCGAGGCGGTCGCGGCCAACGGCAACAGCGCCAAAGCCAGGGCCCTGGCGACGAACGGTCTCACGTTACTGGCCCGACGCTGGCGGCGGCGGGCGATGATGTTTTCCGCCGTCCACGCCCATCTCTTTGTGGCTGGATTCCTTCAACTGGCCGATCTTCTGGATTTCGGCCTTGGCCACGTCGATCTGGTCGGCGGTAATGGCCTGGTTCAGCGCCTTGATCTCGACGAGCAGCTTGTCGATGTCGCTGTGGAACGCAGTCAGGTATTGAGTCTGTGCGTCGCCGGAGAGTTTGTCGGCTTTCGGTGGCGTGAACGTTTTCGCGGTTTCGGCGTGCTTTTGCATCTCGGCCACGAGCGCGAGCGTCGACGTTTTCTGGGACACGTCGGTGTACTGGCGATTCACGAGGCGGAAAGCATGGTTGATCGCCTCCATTTCCGTGTGAAGCGGCGAATCCTTCTCGCTCTCGGCAAAGACGGAGAGCGGGAGGAGTAAAGAGGTCACCAAAGCGGCCAGCCAAGTACAGTGCATGATCGTTTTCATAATATGGTTCCCGATGACGCGATATTAATGACGAATTTCCCGAGCGGACGCAAGCACAAGTGTGCGCGGACATGCACAATGAAAAGAGGTGGGCGCAACGGCCGGTTCCCCTCACCCTGGCCCTCTCCCCCAAGGGGAGAGGGGAACGCCTCCCATGTCGACAGGCGGCGGGTTTGTGCCGCGCCGGAGCAAATGGTAGAGAGCGCGACCGTTAATTGATTCACCGAGTCGTGAACGCAGGCTTGATTTGGTTATCCGCCCACTGTTTCGGTCGCGCTCTCAAGCAAACGGCGTTGGTTCCGTCAGGGCAACAACACCCGCACGCGGTAGAACCGCGACGGTTTGTTGGTCGCCCCGCCGCCGTCCACCATGTTGGCCACGACGCCCAAGCCGGTGCCGCCGCTGAGCACGTTGGTCTTGCCAGTGCTGACGAAGTTGTTCGAGTAGCTGCCGGTGGCGGTCCCGGCCGTGTACTCGAGCACGTTCGTGCGGGAGGTCGGGCCGCCGGTGTACGTGTTGTCGCCGTTGGCCCCGAGATAGATGACGTTGATGTCCGTGGTATTGGTTTTGGCGACGCTGATGATGTGCAGGTACGCGGCGCTATTGGTCGGGTTGAAGCCGGCCAGGAACTGGTTGGTATTATTGATGCCCTTGCCGAATGGATCGGCATTGGGCCCGCTGAAGGCGGCGTTGGCCATCTCCGCCGAGGTGAAGTAATGGCCCTGCCACGTGGCGAACGGATTCGACGGCGTGGTCGGCGCCGAGTTCTGCGGCACGAAGGCGATATCGCGGATGCTGATGTTCGTGCCGCCCTGGACGAGGGTTGTGAGGGTCAGCCCGGACGGGTCAGCGTTGAAGCCGGTGTTGTCGGTGACGGCGTAGATGCAGTTGTTGGAGAAGCTCGATGCGTACAGGACGACGCTGGTGGTGCCGCCGGAGACCTGCAGCATCCCGGTCAATCCCGTGCAGCGCGGTGTCCGCCCCTGATCGTCTCCGAAATCACCGATGGCGTTGCCGCTCAAGGTCCACGTGCCGCCGACCAGCGAGTACTTCAGGATTCCGCCGTAACCGCCATATTCGCCGTTGTTGCCGTCATCGGCGTAATACAAGGTGTCGTAGTTGGTGCTACCGGGCTGCAGGGCGAAGAATACGAAGTTGAAACCGTCCCCGAGGCCGGCGCCGGTGGCGCCATAGCCCGGCAACCCGGGCAGGATGGTCGCGACCTGGTTGCCGGTGGTGGGCGCGCCCGTGCCGATGGTGTAGAGGCCGTTGGTGTTCTTGCCGGTCATTCCATAGACCTGGCCGCCGAAGTAGCCGACGCGCTCGATATTCCACGAGCCCTTGTTCGTGACCAGATCGGTCTCGAGATTGCTTCCGAACGTAGTGAAACCGACGCCGAGACCGTTGCAGCCGAGCCAGATGTTGGTGCCATCGGGCGAGACAGCCTGGCGCGGGTTGCCGCTGATCCAGTTGGTAGGGAAGGTCGACGTATCGACATTGCCAGCAGAATCCACGCGGGCCACGACGCCATTCACCGTGGAGCCGGCGTTGCCGGGGGTGGTGCCGTAGCCGGCGGCGAGCAGGTAGCGACCATCGGCGGTGAGGGCAAGACCGCCCTCGGTCCGGGCGGTGCCACTGAAGGTGAAGGGATAGTTGCCGCTGTAGAATGTCGTGGGCAGCGGGATCGATTGGACGAGGGCTCCGCCCGTGGTGTACTCGTCGAGGAAGATGGGATTGCCAGAACTGGTGAGGGTCCCGATGCCGTCACCCGCCCGGAGCACGACGATATTGCCGGCGGTGAAGGCGACGTTGGTGGCGCCGGGTTGAGTGACGGTATTGGTCACGCCCGCGGCGATGATGTGGCCGGTGCGCGTTGCCCCGCCGGCATTGCTGGCGATGTCGAAGCTGAGAGTGGCGCTTCCATTCGTGCTGGTCGGGGAGAGAGTGGTGATCCAGCCCACATCGGTCGAAGCCGTCCACGTGCATTCGGTCGAGTTGGCGGTCACATCGATCATGAAGTCAGTGCCGCCGAAGACCGGGGCGGTGATATCGGTGCTGTCCAATGCGTAGGCGCACTGCGAGATTCCGAAGACCGGAGTGAAAGCGATATCGCGGAAAGCGGTGTTCGCGGGAGCGCTGGCAATCGTGTTGACGACGACCGCCGACGGATTGCTGTTGAAGCCGGTCGAGTCGGTTGCGGCATAGATCGTGTTATTGGTGCTCGTGGCGTAGAGCAGAATATTGGTGGTGCTACCGCTGACTTGTTTCTTCGCGGTCAACCCCGTGGCTCCGAAGGCGTTGATGATTCCATTGAGGGTCCAAGTGCCGCTGATCAGAGAGTACTTCAGGATTCCACCGTGACCGCTATTCTCGCCGCCGCTGCCGTTGTCGGCGTAGTAGAGCGTATCGGGCGACGAACCGCCCGCTTGGAGAGTAAGGAACACGAAACAGTAGCCAGCGGCGGCATTGTTGGAGAGCACGCCATTGCCGGGAGAGCCGGGGAGGGCTGTGGCAATCTGGTTGGCGGTTGTGGGCAGGCCGGAGCCGATGGCATAGATCCCGTTGGTGCCCTTGTCGGTCATCGCGTACACCCGGCCCGCATAGATTCCGACCCGCTGAATATTGGAAGGATCATTTGTATTCAGGGCACTGACAGACGAGTTCCCAAGCGTGGTGTAGTCGACCGCGCCGGCCGCGCCGCCGACCCAGATGTTGAATCCTTCCAGCGAGGCGGCGGAACGGGGGTTGTTGCCGCTGGCCCAGTTGCCCAACGCCGTGGTCGTGTCGATATTGCCGGCGTAGTCCACGCGCGCCACGAGGCGCGGCACGGCGGCGGAGGAGGAGCCGGACAACGAGGCGCCATACTGGAGATTGGTGGCATAACCCGTGGCCAGCAAATACAAGCCATTGGTGGAAAGCGCGAGACCGCCTTCGGATCCGGCCGTGCCGCTGGCGACGAACGCGGAGTTGCTCCCATTTTGTGCGGTGGGCATGGGAACGGATTGGACGAACGTGCCGTTCGTCGTGTACTCATCGAGGTAAACAACATTGCCGGTGCTGGAAAGCGCGCGAATCCCGTCGCCGACCCGATAGACAACGAGATTGCCCGGGGTGAACGGAACGACCGCCCCGCCGCTCGCCCCGGCGGCAGTGACCGACACGTTATCGTACCGCCAGTTGCCCGAACTGCTGTTGTAGGGTGCTCCCGACTGATTGATGCAATCCGGGCCGGTAGAGGCATTGACGAGGCGAACGCCGAAGTTGGCGTTGTTCTGGGCGGCCTTGTTGGTGATGATTGCCGTGAGGTTGTTATACCACGGCGCACTCGTGTCGCGGAATCGGACGTAGGGGCCGGATACCGTGTAGAGGCTGTTGGTGCTCTGAACTGTGGCATTGGCGGAGCCCGCGTTGGTCAGGATCATGAAGGAGTTGATCCAGTTGATGCCGTCGGTGGTGTAGAGCACGGCCAGATTGGCTTCCGCCTGCGCGGTGGTATGGAGGTCAAAGGTGACCACGATATTGGTGCGGACGCCCACGGTACTGACATCGAACTCCGCGCCCTGCGTGGCGATCGGAGCGTTGGTGGACCAGCCGTTGGGCGGGTTCGCACCGTTCCATCCGCCGCGAACGCGCCAGGCGTTGGGGCCGCCGCCCGAGCTGCCGGCATCGGACGTTACGTCGCAGTAGTTGGTCGTCTGATTCGCGACGCCGTTGTAGGTGTTCGACATACCGAGCGGCGTGGCCAGCCCCGCGCCGGTCGACGGTGGCGGGCTTTGATTCTGGCCCGTAGGCAGATTATCAAATGTCCAAGCGGTGATGGTTTGCGCGTGGCTGTTGGCGCGGATGAACAAGGTTAGTACGCCCGCGATCGCGATCAGTAGTCGATTATTCATGACAGTTTCCCTCGGTTGGTTTCTTCGCTTGTCGTGTAAATTTGAATTTCGTCCGCCCGACGATGGCCTCAGGGCACGCCTACGGCGCGTCTGGATTCAGCGGATCCCAGATCACCGGTGAGGTGTTCACATTCTTGCCCGAGCTATCGAACAATCCGTACAGTTTCACCGCCTCGACGTGACCATCGAAGAAGACGATGTTGCAGATGCCGCCGATATGCCGCGCCGAAATTCGTGTCGTATACGACTTCGGGCTGGCGAATTTCGACGATCCTTCGCCGGAGAACGCCTTGGGTTCGGTCTGCAGTGCCATCGTGTCGAGAAACATCACCACCGTGGTCGTGTTGACCGGGCGGTGATTGACGTTAAACGGGCCGCCCGATCCCTGATCGATTATGTTGACGGTCGTCAGCGTCGCGGTCTCGTTGAGTTTCGAGTTCATGGCGTAGCTGAAATAGGGTCGGTTGAAGGGGTTGGGCATTCCGGCCCAATTGACGGCGGGGCACTCCAGGACGTTTTTGGTGCCGTAGAGGTAGGTAAAGCCGCTGGAGCTGTGGAGAGCCGATAATCCGGGCTTCTGGATGTAGTGTGGCAGGACATTGTACCAGCAGGAGGTGGAATTGGCGCTGATGACCTCCGGCCAGGTCGGCATGTCATTGCCGCTGTCGTACGAATCAAGGGGAATGGCTCCGTTGTGGTCATCGAAATACATCGTGGCGGCGAGGCCCAACTGGCGCATGTTGGATACGCATTGGGCCGCGGTTGCCTTGGCGCGCGCCTTGGCGAGCGCGGGCAACAGCATGCCCGCCAGGATGCCGATGATGGCGATGACGACCAGCAATTCAATCAACGTGAACCCCTTGTTCCCATTCCCGCGACAGGAATGACGCATCCAAGTACCTCCTTCGTTGGGGATCGTTACCCGCGGCGGACGCGGCGGCCAACCAGGAGCACGCCGGACAAGCCCATCCCGACAAGCATCCACGTGGAAGGCTCGGGGACCTCGGCGAGACCGGTGATCTCGACGTTATCAAAACGCCAGTTGCCGGAGCTGTTGTTCAAGGCGGTTCCCTGGGTGCTAACGTCGTCCGCGCCCGTCGAGGCGTTCACGATTCGGATGGCGAAGTTCGCATCATCCGCTGCGGCCGGATCGGTAATGGTCGCGGTCAGGCCGGTGAACCAGTCTTGTCCGGCTCCGGTAGCGCCGTTCGCGGTGCTATCGCTGACAAACCACCCATTGACCGTATTGGCGGAGGTGGTGTTGTTCGAAAGCACGAGTCCGCCGTCGGACCCGCTCAGTGTCAGCTTGACATTGTTCCAAGTGACGCTGTCTGTGGTGTATTCGAGTTGCATATTCGCCTCGCCCTGGGTCGTCGCATACCAATCGAAACTGACGGTGACATTGGTGAACCCAAGGGTGCTGACAGCGAACTGGGCTCCCTGCGAGCCGATCGGCGCCGCGCTCGACCAACCGTTGGCGGCGAGGGTGCCCGAGCCGCCCTGCGCCCGGACGCGCCACGTCTGAGTGAGATCGGCAACGCCATTCGCGCCCGTGTCGTTGGACTTGCCCAGCAGAACGTCGTCGGCGTTCGCGCCGGTGCTCGGGGTCGGGTAAATGCCCATCCCAAGGGCGCTCGCAGTGCCCGAACCGATGGTGGGACTCGGGCTATTGTTAATCGCGATGGCGTTGGTCTCGAAGGTCCAATCGGCGATCGTTACTTGCGCCTGACTGTTGGTTTGAATCAGCAATGCCAGCGCACCCGCAACACACAGGAATCCTCGAACTTTCATGGTTACAGCACCCCTTTGCCTGTTTGAGATTAGTTTGTAAGGAAACTCCCCAGCGAGTTTCCTGCGACGCCGCGAACCATGACCGGACCGTGCAACAAACCAGGGTAGAAGAGGAAACGATTCGGTTACATGAGCGTGGCCGACTGTGTGGGCGACGCGATGAGGGAGAATCGGCGACGGACGGCGGTGCCTATCGGGACGGACTGGCGGCTGCGGCGACGTAGCCGGGCAAATCGCGGGCCTCGGGTGAGTGGGCGAGCGTCACGGCCGGCGCCGTGGCCTGATCGAGAGCGTTGGTGTCGTGCCCCAGTTGAATCCGGGCCCGGAAGAAATCGGCCCATTGGAAATCGGCAAAGAGTCCTTCCGTCTGTCTATAACCGCCCTGTTCGCGCACGAGCCAGGAAAGGCTCCGGTACGGGTCGTCGTGCATGGCCTGGATGGACGGGGGGAGATTCTGCGGATCGGAGATCGGTCTGCCAGCTTCGTCGCGCAAATAGACCCAGTGTTGCTCCTTCATCTTCGTCCAGAATTCCGGCTCAGGCAGCTTCGACCAGTTCTCCTTCACCTCGGCAACAAGGGAGTTGGTGAGGCCGGCGACGAGGAGTGCGCGCGCCAGATGATGATGGTCCAACAGATACGGGACGCCGCCGGGACCGATCACGATCGGGGCGACTTTCTTGTCCAGATACTTCTGAAGCTTTGGGGGGCTCAACTCGCGCAGGTGTTTCGCCCGCATGGCGACTTCTTCCATGCCGACCGAGCATTGCGTGGGACGAAGCATGGAGACGGGCACCGCGCATCGGGAGTTCGCAGGGAGACTCGCGTCAAACGGCGCCAGGGCAAACGCCGTCGCCGACAACGCCAGGACCCAGAGACAAAACAGGGCGGTTGCAGAAATCTCATGAGTGGAGCGACGCATTCGCCTCCATCAGAACACCGGCACGTTTCGGTGTCGTTACGGCAGAGAAACAATTCGGTGGCGGCGCGGGCGCTATGGGGCCGGCGCGGCTGCCGTCGTATTCGTCGGCGTCGCGGGCGGCGCATCCTGCACCACGATCTGGGCGGGGTCGCTGACCGGTATCTGCACGCTGCCGCGATAATTCGTCGTGATCAGGCCGGTCACGCACACCCATTTCCCCGTGAACGCCACTTCGGGAGCGGCGGCGAACTTGGTGCGGTTCGTCTCCTCGATTACGACCGCGCAAGTCTGGTTGGGGAAGGGATGATCGAGATTCAGATACGTGGGATTGCCCCGGGTGCTGTGCACGAATCGGGCGCCGGCGACGAGGCCGCAGACCGTATTCGTTTCCCCCAGGTGCTTGAGCGCGTCGGCTCCACTGAGGGTCTGGCCGACCTTTACTCCCGCGGTGGCGAACCAGGTGCCGAAGCCGCCAAGCGCGATAAGGGCCAGCAGGCAGACAAGCAACCAAGAATGATGTTGTGGCTGGAAAGTTTTCATTGACACGGAGACTACCATACGCGCCGCCGGATGCAACCCGTAGTTTTATGGCGCGGTCGCGAGTTCCGTGGTGGGGCGTGAACGGAGGCGCTTGACCCACACGCGCGCGTGTTCGAAGGCGAGATAGATCACCGGCGTGGTGTAGAGCGTGAGGACCTGGGAGAACAGCAGTCCGCCGACGACGGAGATGCCGAGCGGCTGGCGCAGCTCCGAGCCCGTGCCGAGACCGATGGCCAGCGGAACCGCGCCGAGCATGGCGGCCATGGTGGTCATCATGATCGGCCGGAAACGGATGATGCAGGCCTTGTAGATCGATTCTTCCGGGCTCAATCCTTCGGTGCGTTCGGCGTCGAGCGCGAAGTCGATCATCATGATCGCGTTTTTCTTCACGATGCCCATCAACAGGATGATGCCGATAAACGACACGAGGGACAGGTCGACGCCGGAGAACATCAGGGCCACCAGCGCGCCGACGCCCGCCGAGGGCAGCGTGGACAGGATCGTGATGGGATGGATCAGGCTTTCGTAGAGCATGCCCAGCACGATGTAGACGGCGATGAGCGCGGCCACCAGCAGCAGGGGCAGGGTGGCCAGCGAGGCTTTGAAGACCTGCGCAGTGCCTTGAAAGCTCCCCATCACGTTTTCCGGCATCCGCATGTCGCGCGCGACCTTCTGAATGATCTCGGTGGCTTGGCCCAGGGCGACGCCCGGCGCCAGATTGAACGAAAAGGTGACCGCGGGGAACTGGCCCTGATGGTTGACGGACAGACTGGTGTTGCTGGTGTTGAAACCGGCCACGGCACCCAGCGGCACCATCTTGCCGGTGTTGGACTTGACGTAGATCTTGTTGAGCGCGGACGGGTCGAGCTGGTCTTTGGGATCGACTTCCAGCACGACGTAATGCTCGTTGTACCGCTCGTAGAGCGTTGCGACCTGTCGCTGGCCGAAGGCGTCGTAGAGCGTGTCGTCGATGGCCTGCGGCGAGACGCCGAGCTGCGACGCGGCATCGCGGTCGATGACCACGTTGGCCTGCAAGCCGCGCGTGAGTTGATCGCTATTGACGTCCCGCAATTGCGGGATCTTGCGGAGTTTGGCCAGCAATTGGGCCGACCAGTAGTTGAGCGCGCCCAGATCGGTCGAGGTCAGGGAATACTGGTACTGGGCGCCGGTGAAGCGGCCGCCGACGCGGATATCCTGAACGGACTGGCAGATCAACTCGATGCCGGACAGAGACGCCATTTTGTGGCGGAGGCGGGCGATGACCTGGTCGGCAGTCACATTTCGCTGATTTTTCGGTTTGAGCATGATGAACATGCGCCCGCGATTGAGCGTGCTCACTCCGCCGCCGGCACCGATGAAGGAGCCGAGCGAGGCCACGGCCGGGTCGTCCAAGACAACCTGGGCGGCCTGCGCCTGGAGTTTCGCCATGGTACCAAACGATATGTCCTCGGCGGCCTGTGTCTGGCCGAAGATCGCGCCGGTATCCTGCTGGGGAAAGAAGCCCTTGGGTACGGTGATGTAAAGCCAGAGGGTGAGGATGAACGTGGCCACCCAGACCACGAGCATGAAGCTCTGGTGGCGCAACACCCATTGGAGTCCGGTCTCGTAGTGGTGGAGCATCCAATTGAACGTACGTTCGCACACCCGGTAGAACCGGCCCGGTTCGGGATAGGCCGACTCCGGTTTCAGAAACCGCGAGCACATCATCGGCGTCAGGGTCAACGAGACAACTCCGGATACCATGATGGCCAGGCTCAGGGTGACGGCGAATTCGTGAAACAACCGCCCGATCAGGCCGCCCATGAACAGCAGCGGGATGAACACGGCGATGAGCGAAGTGCTCATCGAGATCACGGTGAAGCCGATTTGACGCGCGCCGTCAAGCGCAGCCTGCATGGAGGACTGACCCTGCTCGATGTAGCGGTAGACGTTCTCGATCACGACAATCGCGTCGTCGACCACGAACCCGACGGAGATGGTGATGGCCATGAGGGAGAGATTGTCGAGGCTGTAATGCAGCAGATACATGAAGCCGCACGTCCCGGCCAGCGCGAGCGGCACGGTCACGTTGGCGATGAAGGTTGGCCAGAACCGCCGCAGGAACAGGAAGATGACCATGACCACCAATCCGATGCTCAACAACAACGAGAATTGAACGTCGTCCACCGAGGCACGGATGGTCGTGGTGCGGTCGGCGAGCACGCGCAGTTTCACCGAGGGCGGCACCCAGCGTTCGAGTTGCGGCAACTGCGCCTTGATGCGGTCGACGGTCTCGATGACGTTCGCGCCGGCCTGCTTGAAAATGATCAACAGCACGGCCCGCCGGTTGCCGTCCCAGCCGGCCAACAGATCGTTTTCGACGCCCTCGATGGTCTTGCCGAGCGAGGTGAGGCGGATCGGGGTGTTGTTGGCCTGCGTGAGAATGAGGGAGCGATACTCGCGGGCGTCGATGAGTTGATCGTTGCTGGCGAACGTGTAGGAAACGCGCTCCCCGTCGATTCCGCCGATGGGCTGGACCACGGTCGCCTGACTCAGAAACGAGCGGACATCCTCGAGGCTGATCCTGGCGGAGGCCAATGCCGCCGGGTCGATTTGCACGCGGACGGCGGATTTCTCGGCGCCGTTGATGCCGACCTGGCTCACGCCGTCGATCTGGCTGATTTTCTGGCCGAGGATCTGGTCGGCGTATTCGTAGACCTGGGCCGGCGGCAGCGTGTCGGAATACATCGACAGGACCATGATCGGGGCGTCAGCCGGGTTGACCTTGCGGTAGGTTGGCGGGCTGGGGAGATTGATGGGCAACTCGCTGGCGGCGGCGCTGATGGCGGCCTGCACGTCGCGCGCGGCGCCGTCGATGTTGCGGTCCAGGCCGAACTGGATGGTCACCGAGCAACCACCCAGTGTGCTGACCGAGGTGATCTCGGAGACATCGGCAATCTGGGCCAACCGGCGTTCCAGCGGGGCAGCCAACGAAGACGCCACCGTTTCGGGGTTCGCGCCCGGCAGCGAGGCGGAGACGGAGATCATCGGGAAATCGACGCGCGGAATGGGGGCGACGGGCAGGAACCGATAGGCGACGATGCCCATGAGGAACAGGCCCGCCGCGAGCAGGGAGGTTCCCACCGGCCGGCGAATGAAAGGCTCGGAGATATTCATGACCGCGAGGGGTTAGGCGGAGCCCTCTTCGAGTTGGCCTTCGCTGAGCAGGCCGGCCCGCGCCCGCCGGTCACGGACCCATTTCGCGCACCGCTCCATATATAAGTAGATGACCGGCGTGGTGTAGAGGGTCAGGAATTGCGAGAGCAGCAGGCCGCCGACAATCGAGATGCCCATGGGCCGGCGCAATTCCGAGCCCGGGCCCTGTTCCAGTGCCAACGGCAGCGCGCCGAGCAGGGCGGCCATGGTGGTCATCATGATCGGGCGGAACCGCAACAGGCAGGCCTGGTAGATGGATTTCTCCGGGGGCAGACCCTCGACGCGTTCGGCCTCGAGCGCGAAGTCGATCATCATGATGGCGTTTTTCTTGACGATGCCGATCAGCAGGATGATGCCGATTAGGGCGATCATCGAAAAATCCGTGCGGCAGATCAGCAAGGCCACCAGGGCTCCGACGCCGGCCGAGGGCAGCGTGGAGAGAATCGTGATGGGGTGGATGTAACTCTCGTAGAGCACGCCGAGGACGATGTAGATCACCACGATGGCCGCCAGCACCAGATACGGTTCGCTTTTGAGCGAGGTGCGGAACTCCGCGGCGCTGCCCGAGAACGTCGTCAGCACCGTTGTCGGCAGATTGATTTCCCGCTCGGCGCGCTGGACGGCGTCGACGGCTTCGCCGAGTGAGCTGCCCGGGCTCAGGTTGAACGACAGGGTGACCGCGGGGAACTGGCCTTCGTGATTGATCGCCAGCGGAGCGACAGTCGTGCGCAAGTGGGCGAAGGCGCTCAGGGGCACCATCTGGCCGGTGGTGGATTTGACGTAGATTTTGTCCAGCGATTCCGGGGTCAACTGGTAATGGGGCACGGCTTCGAGGATGACGCGGTACTGATTGAGCTGCGTAAACATGATCGACACCTGCCGCTGGCCGAACGCGTCATAGAGCGTGTCATCGATGTTTTGCGGCAGGACATTGAGGCGCGAGGCAGTGTCGCGGTCGACGTCGATATTGAATTGGAGGCCGTTGAGCTGTTGATCGGTGGCTAGGTCGGCCATCTCGGGCAACGTCCGCAGTTTGTTGAGCAGTGTCGTCGACCACTGCGACAGCTCGGTTTCATCGGCGTCTTCGAGCGTGTATTGATACTGGGTGCGGCTGACGCGGCTGTCGATCTGGACGTCCTGCACCGCCTGCATGAACAGGGAGATGCCCTCGACGTCCCGGGTGGCCTCGCGCAATCGGTCGATGATTTCGCTGGCGCTGGCGTGGCGTTGATCTCGTGGTTTGAGATTGATGTAGAGGTGGCCGGTGTTGACCGTGGCATTGACGGAGCCCGCGCCGACGAACGACGCGACGCTGACCACATCCGGGTCCTTGCGGACGATCTCGGCGATGGCGCGCTGGCGTTCGACCATGGCTTTGAACGAGATCGATTGCGCGGCGTCGGTGACGCCCGTGATGAGGCCGGTGTCCTGTTGCGGCAGCAGGCCTTTGGGGATGAAGATGTAGAGGAGAATCGTGAAGACGAGCGTGGCGATCGCGACCATCAAGGTAAACGGCTGATGGCGCAGCACCCATTGGAGGCCGCGGTCGTACCAGTCGAGCATCCCTTTGAACATGCGCTCGGTGAAGTCGTAGAACCGGCCGTGCGGCTCGTCCTTCTCGGATTTGAGCAGGCGGCCGCACATCATCGGCGTGAGCGTGAGTGAGACGATGGCGGAGACGGCGACCGCCACGCTGAGCGTGATGGCGAATTCGCGGAACAGCCGGCCGACGATGCCGGTCATGAACAGCAGCGGGATGAAGACGGCGATCAGGGACACGCTCAGCGAGATCACGGTGAATCCGATCTGTTTCGCCCCCTTGAGCGCGGCTTCCAGCGGCGGATCGCCGGCTTCGATGAAGCGGACAATGTTCTCGATCATCACAATCGCGTCGTCGACGACGAAACCGGTGGAGATGGTCAGGGCCATCAGGGACAGGTTGTCGAGGCTGAAGCCGACGAGTTTCATGACGCCGAATGTGCCGATGACGGCGAGGGGCAGCGCGACGCTGGGGATGACCGTGGCCCAGAATTTCCGCAGGAAGACGAACATGACCATGACGACGAGGAACACGGTCAGAATCAGCGTGAACTGGACGTCCTGGACGGAGGCCCGAATGGTTTCCGTGCGGTCGGTGAGGATCGACACTTTGACCGAGGGCGGGATCGAGGCGCGCAAGCGGGGCAGCAGCGCCTTCACGCGGTCGGCGGTCTCGATGATGTTGGCGCCGGGCTGGCGCTGGATGTCGAGGATGACCGACGGCTGGTCGCCGACCCAGCCCGCAAGGCGAATGTTCTCGACGTTGTCGACGACTTCCCCGATATCGCCGAGGCGGACCGGGGAGCCGTTGCGGTACGCGACGATGACGGGACGATACTCGGCGGCGGACAGGATCTGGTCGTTGGCGTTGATCGTGTAAGATTGGCGCGGGCCGTCGAAGTTGCCCTTGGGCGCGTTGACATTGTTGGCCATCAGAGCTGCGCGGACGTCTTCCATGCCCAGCCGAAACGACGCAATGGCGGCGGGGTCGACGCGGACGCGGACAGCCGGCTTCTGGTTGCCCTCGATGGTGACCAGGCCGACGCCGCTGACCTCGCTGAGTTTTTGCGCGAGGACGGTATCGGCGAGATCGTTGACTTTTTCCAGCGGCAGCGTGTCCGACGTGATCTGCAAGGTGAGGATGGGCGTATCGGCGGGGTTCACCTTGTTGTAGACGGGCGGGTTCGGCATGTTTTTCGGGAGCACGCCGCTGGCAGCGTTGACCGCGGCCTGGACGTCCTGGGCCGCGGCGTCGATGTCGCGGTTGAGACTGAACTGCAGGATGATGGTGGTCGTGCCGAACGAGCTCTCGGAGGTCATCTGAGAGAGGCCGCTGATCTGGCCGAACTGGCGTTCCAGCGGAGTGGTGACCGACGAGGCCATGACGGCCGGGCTGGCGCCGGGATACTGGGCGGTGACCTGGATGGTGGGGAAATCGACGGGCGGCAGGGCGGAGATCGGCAGGAGCATGTAGCCGAGCAAGCCCATGAGGACCACGCCGGTCATGAGCAACGACGTGGCCACCGGCCGCTGAATGAAAGGTTCCGAGATGTTCACGAAAATGGAGCGTCAGGACCTGGCGTTGGCCGATTTCGTCGAGGCCGCCGGTTTCACATGGGAGCCGACCTGTAATTTGTACTGGCCATCGACGACGACGCGCTCATTGGCTTTGAGTCCGTCGTCGATGAGCGCTTCGTCTTTCTCGATCTGCGCCACTTTCACCGGGCGGACTTCGACGGTGTTATCGTCCTTGATGACGAACGCGTACGGGCCGTCCGGCCCGCGCTGCACGACGGATGCGGGGACCACCAGGCCGTTCTCACGCGTCGTGAGCAGGAGCCGCGCATTCACGAACTGGCCGGGCCAGAGCCGGAGATTCTCGTTGGGGAAGTTGGCCTTGAGGCGGATCTGGCCGGTGGAAACATCGATCTGATTGTCGATCACCGCGAGCGTTCCCTGGCCCAGGATGGTGCTGTTGTCGCGGTCCACGGCCAACACGGTGATGCCGTCGGACCCGCCCACTTTTCGAATCTGGCTGAGGGTTTGTTCCGGGAGCGTGAAGATCAGGGAGATGGGCTTGAGTTGCGTGATGACCACGAGGCCGTTGGTGTCGGTGGCGTGGACGATGTTTCCCTGGTCGACCAGGCGGATTCCGATGCGGCCATCGAGCGGCGAGACCACCGTGGTGTAGTTGAGTTGAACCCGGGCGCTGTCGATGGCGGCCTGATCGGCTTTGACGGTGGCGGCCAGTTGGTCGACGAGGGCCTTTTGTGTGTCGTAGGTCTGTTGCGTGGCGATTTTTTGCTGGTAGAGATCGGCGTCGCGTTGCAGGTCCAACTGCGCGTTGGCCAGGGCCGCCTCGTCCTCGCCCTTTTTCGCGACGGCCTGTTCCAGCGCCGTGCGGAACGGGTCGGGATCGATCTGGGCGAGCAGATCGCCGGCATGAACGTCCTGGCCCTCGGTGAACGCGACCTTCTTGAGTTCGCCATCGACGCGGACGTGGACGGTGACGGTGTTGTAGGCGATGACAGTGCCCAGCCCGTCGAGGTAGATGGGGACGTTCTTCTGCTGGACGCGGCCTTCGATCACCGGGACCTCGGGAACCGCCGCGTGCGCGCTGGCGGCAACCTGCGCCGCGACCGCCGCCCGATGATGGACCCACCAGAGCAGGCCGATAAACAACACGACGCATCCGATGATCACCGTCAGGTTCACCAGCGAGACCGGCGCCTGTCGTTCCAGGTCGTGGCTTCTCGCCGTCGGGTCTGGTGGTCGACTGACAGGAGCCACGTCCTGCCGGTCCTGAATTTCGTCGTGTTTCAACATGAGAAAAATGACTCCGTGTCTGCACCCGATCCAACGCGCGATCCGTGATGGGACTCAACGTATGCCACGCCGGGCCAATGTCAATTGATGCTGAATAATGACCGCTCCGGCCAGCCGGTTCAATGACAATTCCACAGCGTAAGACGCGGCGAGCCGGTCCGTGGTTACGTGTTTTGCGCGGGAGCTGAGCTTCGGCGGGGAAAACAAGGCGGCAGAGCATCTCGCCCGCGCGCGCCCGCCCATTGTAACGTGTGGCCGTTAACCACTGCCAACATAGTGAGGCGTCATATGCAGAACGAACAGCTTAGGGTGCATACGAACAGCTTAGGGTCAGGTCTATGCATTATGCATTTGACAAGGAGCGGGGGATCGTGGCAGCCTCCGAGCATGGCGCGACCGCTACGGATTGATCTGGTCGACGGCTGGTACCACGTCACCGCCCGGGGCAATGAGCGTCGGGCCATTGTCCGCGATGATGGTGATCGGGTTCACTGGCGTGAGTTGTTGGAGGAATGGGTCGAGCGCTACGGGCTGCGCCTGCATGCCTACGTGCTGCTGGACAATCATCATCATCTGCTGGTCCAGACACCGCACGCCAACCTCTCGCCGTCCATGCAGTGGTTGCAGGTCAGCTACACCGTCTGGTTCAATCGCCGCCATCGGCGCGTCGGCCATCTGTTTCAGGGCCGATTCCACGCCGTGGTCCTCGAAGCCGACACCGCCGCCGTGGAGGTCAGCCGCTATGTCCACCTCAACCCGGTGCGCTTCCGGCGGCTCGGGTTGGACAAGATGGCCCAGGCGCGCGACCACGCGGGCATCGACATCGGGTCCAATCGCCAGCAGATCCGACAACGATTGCAGCAGCTCCGCGAATACCCCTGGAGTTCCTACGGCGCCTACGTCGGTCGTCGGGCTTGCCCGCCCTGGTTGATCACCGACGCCGTCCTGGCGATGCTCGGGGCGGGGCGACGGGCCGAGCGGCCGCGAGCCTACCAGCGGTACGTGGAAACGGCGGTGCGCGCCGGCGCGGTCGAAAGTCCATGGGAACGGCTCGAAGCCGGCCTGCTCTTGGGCCGACAGCGGTTCGTCGACCAGATGCGCCGGCGGCTTCACGGTGACGCGCGCGAACAGCCGATGGCCCGGCAACTGCGTCGCCGCGTGAACTGGGAGGCGATTGTGCGAGCCGTGGAACGGGTCAAGGGCGAATCGTGGGACAGTTTTCGAGATCGACACCGCGACAACGGACGGGATCTCGCGCTGTATGTGGGCCGGACGCACGGCCTGCGCCTGCGCGAACTGGCCGATTACGTTGGCGGCATTGATTACGTCAGCGTGGCCAGCGCCGTGCGACGGTTGGGCCTGCGGGTTGCCCGCGACCCCGCCCTCGCCCGCCTCCTCACGCGGGTCAACCAGCAAATGCATAATGAATAGACCTGACCCCAAGTCGTGAATGACCCCACGTCGTGAAAGTCTTGACGGTGGCGGATCGAAGTGCGGGTTCCGCAACCTTCCGCAGTTGCGCGGGCCGGTGTGGAGGGTGAAACTGGACGAGGTCGAGCGCGGTCACGGTCTTTTCGTTAGGCGCTCTGACGCGTGCGGCCGTCATCATTCCGGCGTCCTGCTTACTACCTTCAGATTTCTCCCCTCCTGTATTCTGTCTACTGTCTTCTGTCTCCTTTCCCTCTCATAAGAAATCGTTTCACAAGCTGTTGGGTTCGGGTAAACTGGCGTCTCCCGAATGTTTACCAGGCGCACATTGCTCGAAGGCAAATGGCCCATCCTCGCGATGGCGGCACTGACTGCGGCGACGATCTTTGGTTGCCCCGTCCGTTGGGCGCCGGTTCCGCCGCTCGTATTACTGATCTTCACCATCTCGTTTTTCCGCGATCCCGAAGCGACCGTGCCGGCGGACGCGAAACTCATCGTCGCGCCGGCGACGGGCAGAATCGTCGAGATCAAGACCATCGACGACCCACGCTTCCTTGGCGGCGAAGCGACGCGGGTGGCCATCTTCCTCTCGGTCTTTGACGTCCATGTCCAGCGCGCGCCGATCGCCGGGACAATCAAACTCGTGGAATACAAGAAAGGCAAGTTCCTCGACGCGCGCGACCCGCAGGCCTCGCTCCAAAATGAAAGCCGCGTCGTCGGCATCGAGTCGGCGGATGGATTTCGCGTGACGGTGCGGCAGATTTCGGGGTTGATCGCGCGGCGGATCGTGGGCTGGGCGGCGGAGGGCACGGCATTGGCGAAAGGGGAACGATTTGGTATGATCCGTTTCGGGTCCCGCGTGGAGCTGTACGTGCCGGCGGGGACGGAGATCGCGGCGAAGGTGGGAGACTACGCCATTGGGGGAGAGACAATCATTGCCAGACGAGCATGAGACTCAGCCGCGGGCGGCGTCGCGCCAGCCCGGTGCGGACATTGTCCCGCTGACCGACGGGCGGGTGCGGATTTATTTCGTGCCGAATCTGCTGACGGCGGGGAATCTGGCGTGCGGATTTTTCGCGCTGACGTGGATCTTCAAATATCAGGTGGGCGAGGACTTTGAGCCGATCAAGACAGCGATCCGGCTCATTCTGGCGGCGTTCGCGTTTGATTTGTTTGACGGGCGGCTGGCCCGTCTGGCGCACAAGGAATCGCGATTCGGGCGCGAGTTCGACTCGCTGGCGGACATCGTCAGTTTCGGCGTCGCGCCGGCATTTCTGATTTATCGGATCGTGCTGCAGGAATTCGAATCGGGCTGGATCATCGCGGCGATTTATCTCGTCTGCGGCGGAATCCGCCTGGCGCGGTTCAACGTCCTCAGTACCCAGCCGGGCAATTCCGACGGCAGCGAATTTGTCGGTTTCCCCATTCCCTCGGCGGCGGCGCTGGTGGTGAGCGTGACGATGCTGATGATGTGGTTGGTCGGACATGATCGAACGCTGGGCAACGCGCGGTTTGTATTGCCGGCGCTGATGCTGCTGCTATCCGGCCTGATGGTGAGCAACGTGCGCTACCCGACGTTCAAGTATATTGATTGGACGCGCGCGCGGTCCGTCGCGGCGTTTGCGGCGGTGGTCATTATCGGGTTGCTCTTGGCGAGGTTCTTCCAAATTACGCTGGCAGTCCTGTTCATTGTCTATCTCTTGTATGGGTTGGTGAGGCCGTGGGTGAGCAAGCGCTGGCAGCGCGAGATCGAATCTGACGAAGAAGGGGAAGACGATTCGGCGGAGAACTAGACGACGGGATCGTGGAAAACCTCCATCTAATTCGCTCGTTCCTGGCGGGAATCCTCTGCGGGTTCGTCGTCTCGGTGCCGGTCGGCCCCGTCAATCTGACCGTGATCAACCAGGCGCTGCGGCGCGGATTCAGCGCGGGATTACTGATGGGGCTGGGGGCGATCTGTGCGGATGCGGTGTACGCGTCGCTGGCGTTATGGGGGCATTCCTCGATTCTGATGACGCCGCGCATCTTCGGCATCCCCCGGCACAGCATCGTACTGGGCGTGCGGATCGGGGCGGTGGTGGCGATCGCCGCGTTGGGCATCCGGTACCTGCTGTTCCGCGCCGAGCGGCTGGACGCCAGCGAGGCGGCCGCCCAACGGCTTGATGAGCGCTGGCATCATCCGCGATCGTTTTTCCTCGGGTTCGCGCTGACGATTACGAACTTCATGCTCGTGGTCGTGTGGGCGACGTTGATTACCGTGCTCTTCGCGCATGAATGGGTCACGCCGCGGTTGGCGAGCCGGGTCCTGTGCATCGCGGGCGTGCTGCTGGGCGGCGCGATCTGGTTCTGCCTGGTGGCGTTCTTCGTTTCCCGCGCGCAACGGCGGGTGACGGGCCAGACGTTGACCATGCTGGTGCGGGGCTGCGGGGCGTTGTTCCTGGGGTTTGCGGGCTTGCTGGTGTTCAAGCTGTTTCAGTAACGGCACGCTGACGCCGAATTGACTTGGCTGCCGGCGGACCCTACACTTTCCCCCATGGCCAAGCAGAAACAGACGGTGCTGACCCTCTGGCATGCAAAGGCGAGACAGTTCTTCGAGGGATCTCTGGCCGAAAGCGCGGACACCCATCCCGTACGGCACCGGCTGCGCACCGCGGTGAATTTCATCGTGTTGGTCGTGCGCGGATTCATCCAGAACCGCTGCCCGTTGCGGGCGGCGGCGTTGTGCTACACGACGCTGCTGGCGCTCGTGCCGCTGCTGGCGGTGGTGTTCAGCGTCTCGAAGGGATTTCTCCGCAACGCGAGCGTGGATCTGGCGCCGAAAGTGATCGACGCGATCGTGGCGAAGGTGGCGCCCCAGCTCGAATACGTGCCGGCGGACGGGCAGGCGGCCGGCGCCGCATTGCCAGCCGCGGGTCGCGTCGCGGTTTCGCCGCAGGCCCGCCGCGAGGTCGTCGACGACGTCCGCGCGTTCATCGACAACATCGACGCGGGGAAGCTGGGCACGGTCGGCACGGTGTTGCTGGTCCTGGTGGCCGTGCAGTTGCTGATGACCATCGAGCAGACGTTCAACGACATCTGGGGCGTGGCGGAAGGCCGGTCGGTCTGGCGCAAGATTGTCTATTACTGGACGTCGATCACGCTCGGGCCGCTGGTCGTGTTTGGCGCGCTGGCGGCAACGGGGACGGCCGAGTACGCCGGCGTGTTGAACCGGCTGGCGAAGACGCCCGGGTTTCAGGTGGCGCTTCTGCAACTGACGCCGTACATCGTGCTGTGGATTGGTTTCTCGCTGATGTACGGCCTGATGCCGAACACGCGCGTGCGGCTGCATGCGGCGCTGATCGGCGGGTTCGTCGCAGGGACGCTGTGGCAGCTCAACAGCCAGCTCAGCGCGATGTATTTCTCGCGAGTGGTCGCCTACAGCAAGATCTACGGCGGGTTGGGAATACTCCCGGTCTTTTTGCTGGGCCTGTATTTCTCGTGGCTGATCGTGCTGCTCGGCGCGCAGGTGTCGTTCGCGGCACAAAACGTCCGGCTCTACATGCAGCAGCGCGTGACGGACCGACTCGACCAGGCGCAGCGGGAATTGTTGGCCTGCCGCGCCGTGCTCCAGGTGTGCGGCCACTTCTTGCGCGGGCTTCCGCCGCCGGACACGGAAACCATCGCCAGCCGGCTGCGCGCGCCGTTGCAGGCCGTCAACCAACTGGCGCACCGGCTGATCGATGGCGGCGTGCTGGTGGAGATTGCCGACGGCGAAGGCGGCCTCCAGCCCGCGCATCCGCCGGATCGGCTGACCGTTGCCGATGTCTTGCACGTGATGCGGACCAATGACGGCGTGTGGACGGAGCAACCGAAACGCGCATCGACCGAGCCGGTGGAACAAATCCTCCTGGAACTCGCCTCCGTGACGCGGGCGGCGCCGGCAAACACCAACTTCGCCGAGTTGGCCAAGGCGCTCCCGTAGCGGTTCAGGGCAGCTTTCCGAGCCAGATTCTGGGGGGGGCTGGTAACAACCCAAGTGTAAAGAAAACTTAACGCCTGTGTGCAATTTGTCTGGAAACCTTACACTCCGGACTCCTGTAGAACCAGTCGCGGCGATTATCATGGTTGATGTGCCGTGTCCTAAGTGTCCCTCGGCTGGATGGTTACAGATGGCGCGACACCGGTAACCCGGACGTCAGGTTTTTTCTGGCATATAAGCCGCTCGCCATATCGGTCGAGAAGTGCCTTCGACAAGGTATAGGGCTTGTTCGCAGGCGTGTTTGTCTTGCGTTGAGTTTGGGTACTGGGTATAATCAGGGTAACGGTGTGGGGTGAGTAGCACGCGAGCATCAGTCTGGGTCCGTCACGAACAGCGAGAAGTGTTTGCTCGCTTCTCCATCCGCAGAATTCCGTCGATGGCCGACGGCGCAGTGGCGTGTGAATCGGGTCGCGTCGCAACAACGTGAGGAACTTCGTGGACAAAAACAGGCCGCGCAGAAATCGCTTATTCAAGGACCGCCGGGGGACGACGGACCTGGTGGAGTTTGCGTTGATTCTGCCCTTGTTCCTCCTCCTGATGTTCGCTCTGATTGATCTGGGCCGCTATTACTGGATTCGGGAAACGGTCGAGGCGGCCATTCGCCTGGCGGGCCGATATGCGGTCACGGGCCAATCGATGTCCGGCATGTCGCGTGTGAACTCCGTCAAACGGGTTGCGCAGAATGCGTTGGGCCCGTTGTACAGCCTCAACACCACCACCATCACCGTGAGCAGCAGCCCGGTCGGGCAAAACCCCAAAGGTGGCACCTCTGGCTTCGCCGGTTATGGTGGCGAGAACGTGACCATTGAGATTGATACCCGGCTGGGCTTTTTCACGCCCGGGATCGCCCGCTATTTTGGCCCGAACGGCAGCAACACGCTCGTCGAGATCGTAACGTTTCGCAACGAGAGTTTCCCCAACAGTCAGGCGCATTAGACGGCTATGAACAAGAATTTCCGAACAATCCGATCAGCATGCTCGCGGTTTCCGTCGCGGAACAAATCCGGTCAGGCTCTGGTCGAATTCTCCCTTGTTTTGCTGACGCTGGTGTTGCTGGCGTATTGTCTCGTGGATTTCTGCGTCGCGATCTACGAAAAGCAGTTGCTGACCAATATCAGCCGCGAGGCGGCGAATCTGGCGGCCCGCGGCGGGGGGCCAAACCAACCACAGATCCTGCCGAACGCGTTGGCTGCCATCGAGATGGAGTCCACTCCCCTGAATCTGTCAAACTCAACTTCGGGCAAGATCATTCTGACGGTGGTAACCAACGGCAACGGCAATATGTTCATTAGCCAACAGGTGTCCGCCGGTCACTTGTCGGTCAGCAGCAAGATCGGAACCGGCGTGGGATCGATCTCGAAAACGAAACTGCCCAACACCAATCTGGTTCAAGTCGGCGGCTCCTGTTACATCGCGGAAGTTTTTTACGTCTATAAACCGCCCGCGCCGCTGCGAATCGTTGGTCTATCCAACGTGTTTTACGATGTGGCGTATTTTCAATGAGGCTCAACACCGATGCGAGGCAACATGAATACCACCCGTGATTGTCCGAAGCAGAACGGCCGGCGCGAGCGCGGCCAGGTGCTGATCATGTTGGCCCTTTTCCTGATCGTGTTGCTGTTGTTCGTCGGACTGGGGATCGATCTCGGGTTTGCCTATATCACCCAGGCGCGCTTGTCCAAGGCCCTCGATGCTGCGGCGTTGGCCGGGATGAACAATTATTACCAGGGCACAACGCAGGCCGTCCACATCGCCCAGGCCACTTTTGCCGCCAATTTCGCCCCCAATACAAACAACGTGTCGCCCGGCTATGTGATCGGCACGCCGTCACCATCCATTACGTTCAGCAACGCGGGGAACAATGTGGTTTTGAACGTAAGCGCCACGGCAACCAACAAGACGTTTTTCCTCGGGCTGCTCAACGTCGGCGGGATGATCAACCTCAACACGTTTGCGGTCGGCCAAAGTGCCCAGGCAACCCGCCTCCCGCTCATCATGACCTTGGTGCTGGATCGCTCCGGATCCATGGACCCGGCTACTGGCAGTACCAAGGGCGGCATGTACTTGCCCTCCGCAGTGGATGATTTCATCGGCGATTTCATTCCGGGTGTCGATCAAGCGGCGGTTATCAGCTTTGCCTCTACGTGGACCAACGATGTGCCGATGACAGGCGCTTTTAACACGGCGGTTCCGAAAGCCGTCGGTGGCATCAGTTGGGGCGGGGGAACCTGCGCGATTTGCGGTCTGACAAACGCGATGCTTTTGGAGAATAGCATCGGTTCGACGGACACGTCGGTCAAAGCGGTTGTGTTCTTTACGGATGGGCTGGCGAATATGATCGAGTCGAGCATTTCATGCCCGTCCCCGGCGGGGCCGTGGAATTTCGGCGGGCGTCTTCCCAACACTCCCAACAATCCTGTCGCCTTTTTTCATACGAACACGACCATTGCTTTACAGGGGACATCTTACTGTGATGCCGGGGGTCATGGATGCTGCAGTGACACTGGAACCTACACCTCTTATGATGGCACGCATCGGACATTTACCATGGAGAATGTTGTCATCGATGCGACAAACCGCTGCATTAACGTTGCCAGACAGCTGCAAGCGTCGGGTACTTACGTCTTCTGCGTCGGCTTGGACAACGCGAATGACGGAGACGTTCCGGATCCGGATTTCCTCCAAACGGTGGCCAATGACCCGACCAATCCAAATCCGGCCCACTACGATCCCTCGCTGCCCGCCGGTGTGGCTTTCGTCACCGGCAACGGAAGCGACCTGGCCGAGCTGTTTCAATTGATCGCCGGCCAGATACAATTCCGTCTGACTCGTTAGCTGCGTCCGCATCCTTTCCCCGAGCGGTTACCTTGCGCTGGTAATCGACTGTCCACCCCCTGAACACACAAAGTGTTCAAGTGGACTGGACACTGGTGTTCAGCGTGTCAACTCCGGTGGACACTCGACCCGCCACCGCTGGCGCATTCGGTGCCTCCCCAAGAAAGCGTAATCGTCACAGTTTCCCACAACCCACTTGCCTGCTGGAGGTTGCATCCGAAGGCACCAGCCGCCCTGCAAGCCTTGTATTTATTGGCATAGCGGGCGCTGGTAGTCCGCCCGACTTGGAGAAGTTGTCGGTGTGCGGTGCGGAGTGAACACAGGTCCCGTGTCGCCTGGTTCTCGCAGAAATAAGAAGTCTCGGCCCTGACGTATTTGGGCCAGCGAGGGGACAGTGTTGCCAACATGACGGAAAACGTGATTGTCAAAGAGTTGCAGGTGATCGCTTCGAGGTTGACGAGCGATCCGGACGCCCAGAAAAACCTGATGAACGAGATGTTCCTGCATCTCGTCCGCATCCGGACGGTCGATCCCGACCGCGAGCCGACCTGGTACCTGAGAAGCTGCGAATTTTACGCGCGCAACTGCCTGACGACGGGCGAGCGCGCTGGCTTGTCGAATCCCGTGCCGGCGGGTGAATCCCTGCCGGCCGGCAACGAGCGCCGCGGCGCGGACGCGCCCGGTTCCACTCCGCTGGTGGGCCCGATCGTAATCCAGGGTGAATTGATCACCAGCGATGTTCTCCATCTCATCCTCCCGCTGCTGACGACCATGCAGCAACAAGTCCTCTTCCTCCTGATGAAGGGTTGCGGCGTCCGCGAGGCCGGCCGCGAACTCGGCATCACCCACCCCGCGGTGATCAAACACCGCAAGAAAATCGCCCGCATCGCCCACGAACTTCTCCAAGAGTCCGAAGGCATCGGCGTGGCGGTCGCCGTCCAGGACGGCGCGAAAGACAACGGGAACGGCAACGGCCATACTCCTGAACAAACGAACGGAAACGGAGAGACGCACCAGGCAGCGTAACCGCATGGCACAACCGGGACATACAGGGAAGACGTTCCTTCGCGTTGGAATCCTCATTCTGTCGCTGGGCCTCGCTTCTGGGGGCCTCGCGCAGACGATTACCAAGAACAGCAACACAGGAACCCTGGCGGGCGGCTCGGATTGGACCGGCGGAACCGCGCCCGGATCCACCAGCATCGCTCTGTGGACGAACACCTCCGCCGGTACGACCTTCAGCTTGGGCGCCAATCTGACCTGGGGTGAAATCAAGATCGTCAATCCCACCGGTAACGTCACGTTCAACGCCGGCAACACATTGACGCTCAACGGTGTCAACGGCGTCGGCATCGACATGTCCACGGCCTCGCGGACCTTGACGATCAACCCGGAGGTCATACTCGGCGCGTCGCAGACGTGGCTCACCGGCACGGGCGGCGGATTGACGATTGGCGGCAGCCTGAGCATGGGCGCCAACCAGCTCACCATCGGCGGCACTGGCAACGCGACGCTCTCCGGTGTGGTCAGCGGCACGGGCAAGCTGGACATGAACGGCAGCGGTCTCTTGACGCTGGGCAGCGCCAACACCTACAGCGGCGGCACGATCATCAGCAATGGCACGGTGCTCGCCAGCACGTTGTTCAATACGGGCAGCAGCTCCTCGAGCATCGGTACGGGAAGCCTGACGCTCAACGGCGGCACGTTGCGCTATTCGGGCGCGTCGGGGGCCACGGCCACGTTTTCAACGACGCTGGGCGCCAATGGCGGCACACTGGATTACGCTTCGAGTAGTTTCTCCTACATCTTCTACAACGGCACTCTGTCCGGCTCGGGCACCTTGAATATCCTGGACTCCAATGGCAACGGGAACCAGTGGCTGTTCACGGCCGCGAGTTCCGGGTTTACCGGCAATATCAACATTGGCGACGGGACCGCCAACAGCGGCTGGCTGCAGGTGCGCGGCGTGACCGCAGCCAATCAGGTCGGCACGGGCACCGTCACGGTCAATGGCGGCGGCACGTTCTCCTACGACACGGGATCGGCGGCGACGATTGCCAATCCGATCGTGCTCAATGGCGGCGCGCTGGGCGCGCAATCGGTGGGCATCACGTATTCCGGCCCGATTGTTATTTCCAACAACTCGTTCATCGGTGGCGTGCAAACATCGGTCGGCACGACGATGACATTGAGCGGAGCGATCACCGGCCCGGGCGGGTTCACCACAGCGGGCAACAACGGCACCACGACGATCATGCTCGCCAACGCCAACACCTTCAGCGGCGGCGCGACGATCAGCTCCGGCACGCTGAGCCTGAACAATTCGCTGGCCGTCCAGAACAGCACGATTTATGACCTGACCAACAACGCATTGGCCTTCGGCACGCCCACGAGCTACACCCTCGGCGGTTTGTCCGGTACGGGCAACATCGGGCTGACCAACTCCGCCGGTGGAATCGGGCTCAGCGTCGGCAATAACAACGCCAACACGACCTACTCGGGCGTGCTCAGCGGCTCGGGAAGTCTGACGAAGATCGGCTCGGGCACGCTCACGTTGTCCGGCACCGCAGCCAATACGTACAGCGGGTTGACGACCGTGAGCGGGGGCGAGCTGGATTTGGGCAAGACGGCGGGCGTCAACGCCATTGGCGGAAATCTGACCATCGCTGGCGGCGAGGTGAAGCTGATTGCCAACAATCAGATCGGCAACAGCGCCGTGGTCAGCGTGAACTCGGGCAGTTTCAATCTCAACGGCGGAAATGAAACCGTCGGCATCACCACGATCGGCAGCGCCGGGTTGCTGACCAATGGCACGGCGGGCGCGATGCTCGGCGGCGGCATCAGCAACAACGGCACCATCTATCTTTCCGCGAGCACACTCTTCACCGGCATCGTCACCAACAACGGGACGATGTTCTTCCAGGGCACGATCAGCAACAACCTGGTCAATTCCGGCAACGGCAGCATCACGCTCGGGAATACATCGACCATCACGCAGACGTCGACCATCAACGGCGGCACACTCAATCTCAACGGCCAAGCGATGAGCAACGGCCAGTTGCTGGTCAACGGCACGGGCGTGGTGACCAACGGCGTGGCCGGCGCCACGGTCAACGGCGGGGTGAGCAATGCCGCCACCATCGCCCTGACGGCCAACACATTCTTCAACGGCCCGGTGACCAACACCGGGGCGTTGTTCTTCCAGGGCACGATCAGCAACAATCTGGCGAGCGCCGGCACGGTGACCCTGAACAACGATTCCGTGGTCACGGGCACCGCGCAGATCAACGGCGGCTCGTTGAACCTCAACGGGAACGATCTCTCGGGCGGCCGGGTGGTGATTGCGGCGGGCGCGCTGTTGACCAACGGCGTGGCCGGCGGCAGCGTCAGCGCGGGCCTGACCAACGCCGGGACGATCTATGTCTCGCAGCTCACGTATCTGAACGGAGCCGTCACCAATACCGGCACGATGATTTACCAGGGCTGGGTGAGCAACAATCTCGTCAGCTCCGGCTCGATCACGCTCAATGGCAACGCCACGATCACCCAGAACGCGACGGTCAACGGCGGCGTATTCAACCTCAACGGCCAGACCTATTCCAACAACCTGATGGTTCTCACGGGCACGGGCGTTCTCACAAACAGCAGCGGAACCGCGGCGACCTTCAACGGCGGCTTGAGCAACGCGGCGACCTTTGCTTCTCCGCAGGTGTTCTTCAACGGCACAGTCACGAACACCGGCGCGTTCTTCTTCAATAATGACGTCGTTAGCAACAACTTCGTCAACGGCGGCAGCGGCACGGTCACGCTGAACAACACGGCGACGATCACGAGGACGTTCACGATCAACGGCGGCACCTTGAATCTCAACGGCCAGACAATGAGCAATGGCCTGTTGGTCGTCGACGGGGGCGCGGGCGTGGTGACCAACAGCGTCGCGGGGGCGACGGTGAATGGCGGCGTCAGCAACGCGGCGACCATTGCCGTGACGGCCAACACGTTCTTCAACGGCCCGGTGACCAACACCGGGGCGTTGTTCTTCCAGGGCGCGATCAGCAACAATCTCACCAGCACCGGTACCGTGACGCTGAACAACGATTCCGTGGTCACGGGCACCGCGCAGATCAATGGCGGCTCGCTGAACCTGAATGGCAACGACCTCTCCGGCGGCCGGGTGGTCATTGGCGCGGGCGCGCTCTTGACCAACGGCGTGGCCGGCGGCAGCGTCAGCGCGGGATTGACCAACGCCGGGACGATCTTCGTCTCCCAGACGACGTACCTGAACGGTCCGGTCACCAACACCGGCGCGATATTCTTCCAGGGGTTTGTCAGCAACGCGCTGGTCAACAGCGGCAGTTTCAACCTGAACAACAGCGCGACGCTGACGGCCGCGCCGGCCAACAGCGGCACCATCAACGCGGGGGCGAGCACGTTGACGGTCAACCCGGCGTGGGCCAACTCGGGCACGGTGCAGCTCGGCGGCGGCGTACTGGCCGGCGGGAACCTGACCAACAATGCCGGTGGCAATGTCGCCGGGTTCGGCACAATTTCGAATCAACTCGTCAACGCCGGCTTGGTCACGGCCACCAACGGCAACCTGAATCTGGTCGGAGCCGCCAACGGGTCGGGCGTGTATCGGGCGGTGGCGGGCGCATCGGCGGCAACGCTGACGTTTGTCAACGGCGGCTCGATCAATTCGTTGTTCGACACGAACGCGACCATCGTGGTCGAGGGGTTCCTCACCAACAATGGTGTATTCGCCAACGCCGGCACGCTGCTGGTGGCGGGCGGCGCCTATCAATCGGGAGCCAACGTCACGAATATCGCCGGCGCGACAATCGCCAATTCCGGCGCCGGCAGTCTGAATGCCGCCGCCGTGTTCAACCTCGGCACGATCCTCGCGACCAACGCCACGTTCACTATCAGCAACCTGGTGGCCCAGGGCGGCACGGTCACGATCGGCGCCGGGGGCACGCTCACCGTGCCCGGAGCCTCCTCGCTCACCAATTTCGGCACGATCAATCTGCAGGGCGCCGCGGGCAATAACGCCGTGTTGAACCTCGGCGGGGCGGTGTTGACCAATCAGTCCGGCGGCACGATCACCGGCGGCGGCATCATCCAGAACGCCTCGCAGGTCGTCAACCTTTCGGGCGGCAGCATTCTGGCCACCAGCGCGGTGGTGGAGTTGCAGTTCACCAACGCCAACACGTTTGGCAATGGCGGCACGATCGGCGCGACGGCCGGGGCAACGCTCACGTTCGGGGCCGCGGGTACCGGCAGCGCGATCATCACCAATTTCGGCACGATCAATCTGGCGCGCGGTACGTTGCGCAGCGGGAACATCACCAACCTGGCCAGTGGGTTCTTCGGCGGCACGGGCGTCGTGGTCGGGGCGGTGGTGAATCAAGGGCGGATGAATTTCAGCGGCACGATCAGCAATGGCCTGCAGAACTCCGGCAGTTTCACACTCAATGATGACACCACGGTCACGAGTAATATTGTGGTGAACAGCAGCGGCGTGCTGGACCTCGTCGGCAACAATCTGACCAATAACGCCTTGCTGGTGATCGGCAGTGGTGGCGTGTTGACCAATGGCGGCGCGGCCAACGCCGGGGCCATGGTCAACGGCGGTGTGAGCAACGCCGGCACGGTATACGTCACGGCCAACACGTTCTTCAACGGCACCGTTACCAACACCGGCGCGTTCTTCTTCCAGGGCGCGATCAGCAACAACCTCGTCAACTCCGGCAACGGCACGATGACGCTGAACAACACGGCGACCATCACGCAAACGGCAACGGTCAACGGCGGCACGTTGAATCTGAACGGGCAGGCGATGGCCAACGGCCAGTTGCTGGTCAACGGCACGGGCGTGGTGACCAACGGCGTGGCCGGCGCCACGGTCAGCGGCGGGGTCAACAACGCCAATGTGATCGCGGTCACGGCGAACACGTTCTTCAACGGTCCGGTGACGAACACGGGAACGTTCCAGTGGCAGGGCGCGATCAGTAATACGTTCGTGAACTCGGGCACGACGAAGCTCAACGGCGCCGGCACGATCACGGGCACGTCGACCATTACCGCCGGAAGCGTCGACCTCAACGGAAAGAGCCTCTCTGACAGTTTGATGGTCGTGACCAGCGCTGGAGTGCTCACCAACTCCACGGCGGGTGCGAGCGTCAACGGGGTCGTCAATTTGCAGAATGCAGTGTTGTCGGGTCAACTGGTCACGAACGCGGCGACGCTGAGCGGTTCGGGCACGATCTCCGCGCCGCTGGTCAATTCCGCGGCCGGCGTGCTCACGGCCAACAGCGGGCTGCTGACGGTCAGCGGCACGCTCACGCAGAACGGTACGGTCAATGTGGCCGCGGGCAGCACGCTGAACGTGCAACAGGCGTTCAACAACAGCGGTTCGCTGAACATGCAGGGCGGCTTCCTGACCGGCGGCAGTGTCAACAATACGGCGGGCAACAACATCGGCGGGTTTGGCACGATCTCCAACGCCTTGGTCAACTCGGCCGGGGCGCTGATCACCGCCAGCGGCGGCACGTTGACACTGGCGAATGGTCTGACCCAAAGCGGTGGGGTGCTCGTCAATTCCGGTGGCACACTCCAGGTTGCGCCGGACTGGGCCAGCAGCGGGACGATCACGGTCAACGGCACGATCATCGGCGGCACGTTGACCAACACCAGTGGCACCGGAACGCTGAGCGGTTCCGGGACGATCAACTCGTTGGTCGTCAATCAGGGCCGGGTGAACTGGGGCGGCACCATGAACAACTACCTGCAGACAGCGGGTAGTTTCACGGTCAATGGCGGGGCGACGATCACCGGGGTGGCGACGATCAATGGCGGCACGTTGGATCTGGTGGGCGGCCGGCTGACGGATGGCCTGCTGGCGATCGGCACGGCCGGCACGCTGACCAATAGCGTTCAGAATGCCACGCTCGTTGGCGGAATCACCAACGCCGGCACGGTCAACCTGTTCCGCGACACCTACGTCAACGGTCCGGTCACCAACACGGGCACTTGGATCCAGCGCGGGGCCATCAGCAACAATGTGGTCAACTCCGGCGTGATGGCGTTCTACACCAACTCGATCAATGTACGCATCACGGGGAGTATCGTGAACTCCGGTTCATTGACATTTGATACGAACGGCACGGTGTACGTGAGCGGGGTGGTCAGCAATTCCGGATCGTTCGCGTTCAGCGACGTCATCAGCAACAACCTGGTCAATTCAACGGGCGGTTCAATCACGCTGGCAGGAGCCGGCACGGTCACGGGGAACACGATGATCGAGGGTGGCACACTCAACCTGAATGGCCAGAGTCTTACCGATGCCCTCATGGTGGTCGACGGTGCGGGTGGCGTATTGACCAACAGCGTGGCTGGCGCCACTCTCAACGGCGGTCTGAGCAACGCCAGCGTGGTGGCGGTCACAGCGAATACGTTCTTCAAGGGTCCTGTCACGAACACGGGAACTTTCCAATGGCAGGGCGCGATCAGCAATACGTTCGTCAACTCCGGGACGACCAAGCTCAACGGCGCCGGCACGATTACGGGCACGGCGACGGTCACCGCCGGCAGCTTCGATCTCAATGGAAAGGGCCTCTTCGACAGTTTGATGGTCGTGACCAGCGGCGGAGTGCTCACCAACTCGACGGCGGGTGCCAGCGTCAACGGGGCGATCAATTTGCAGAATGGCGTGATGTCCGGTCAATTGGTGACGAACGCGGCGACTCTCAGCGGTTCGGGCACCGTTTCCGCGCCACTGGTCAATTCCGCGACTGGCGTGATCACCGCCAACAGCGGCCTGTTGACGGTCAGTGGAGCGCTCACCCAGAACGGCACGGTCAACGTGGCGGCGGGCAGCACGTTGAACGTGCAACAGGCATTCAACAACAGCGGTTCGCTGAACATGCAGGGCGGACTGCTCGAAGGCGGGACCGTGACCGTCACCAGTGGAGATAACATCAGCGGGTTCGGCACGATCTCGAATGCGATCATCAACCAGGGCCTGATCACGGCCACGGGCGGGACGTTGACATTGGCGGGCAGTGCGCTGACGGCGCAAACGGGCAGCGGCATTAACGTGGCTAGCGGAGGAACTCTGAACGTCGCTTCCGATTGGTCGGACAGCGGAACGCTGAATGTTAGCGGGACGCTGATTGGCGGCACGGTGACCAACATCGGCAGCACCGGGACGTTGAGTGGGAGCGGGACCATCACCGCCTTCGTGGTCAACCAGGGCCGGGTGAACTGGGGCGGCACGATGAGCAGTTACCTGCAGACGGCGGGCAGTCTGACGCTCAGCGGGAACGCGACATTCACGGGGAATGCGACGATCAGTGGCGGTGGGTTTGATCTCGTGAACAATCTGCTGACGGCCGGTCTGTTGACGATCAATAACGGGGCGACGATGCAGAACAGCGGTGGAGTCGGCACCATCACCGGCAGCGTCGTCAATAATGGCACGGTAAACTTCAATCTGAACGATTTGCTCGATGACTCCAGCGTGGCGATCAATGGCCAGGTGGTGAACAACGGGACGTGGACGCAGGCGGGCACGATCAACGGCACATTGGTGAACACGGGCAGTTTTGATTGGACAAGCCATACCTATTTCTTCGGCTTGGGGACGGAGGCTTCGCCACTCTTGAACGGCGGCGTCAACAATACGGGCTCGCTGACATTCGACCCGTCGTATGTAGCTCATGTGACGGGCTCGGTCACGAATTCAGGCGCGATCAATTTCAATGGAACCATCGGCGGCAACCTCTGGCAGAGCGGCGGTACGTTCACGCTGAATAACGCCGGGACGATCAGTGGACCGGCCGGCATCAATGGTGGCGTTTTCAACCTCAACGGCGAGAACTACAACGGCAGCACGATGGTGGTCAGCGGGACCGGCGCGCTGACCAACGCGGTGGCCGGCGCGAACTTCAACAGCGGCCTGAGCAATGCGGCGAACGTCGGGGTCACGGCGAACACGTTCTTCAAAGGCGCGGTGACGAATACCGGCACGTTCGCGTTCATGGGCGCAGTGAGCAATACGCTGGTCAACTCCGGCGACGTGATTCTGAACGGCAGCGGCACGATCAGCGGCGCGTTGGTCAACAATGGCAGCGTCAACGTGAACAACGGGACGCTGTCGCTCGTGGTCGCGCCGACGCAGAACGGGTCGATCACGGTCAGCAGCGGCGCGACGCTCAATGCCGCACAGGCATGGGTCAACAGCGGCACGGTCACGGTGCTCGGCGGCACGGTTACCAACGGCACGATCACGAGCACCGGCTTCATCGGTGGCTACGGCACGATCGATGGCGGCGGAGTGGTCAACAATGGCAAGGTGCTCGCCAATGCCGGCAGCATCGCCAGCACGGGCACGCTGACCGTCCGTCTGTCCAGCTTCACGAACAACAATGCGGCGACCATCGGCACGGCCAGTTCCAACGCGGTGCTGAACATCGTACAGTCGGGCAACATCCTCATCAATCAGGGCACGGTCTCGCTCTCCGGTGGCACGATCGACTTCAATGGCGGCTCGGGCACGATCACCAACTACAACATCATCGCGGGCGTCGGCAACGTGGCCAGTTTCCCGATCATCAACGCCGGCACCTTGGCGTCGTTCGTGGCGCAGGCGCCGATCCCCGGTCTGAGCAACCTGATCGCGACGGTCGGCGTGACCAACAACGGCCTGCTGGGTGCGAACAATCTGATCAACGGGGCGGCGACGCTTTCGTTGACGGTCAACGGTGGCGGCTCGGCGATTGTCAACCAGGGCACGGTGGCAATGCAGGGCGGCTATATCACGGTCAATGGCGGGGCCGGCGTGATTACCAACAACAGCCTCGTTTATGGCGTCGGCACCCAGAACCTGGCGGTGGCGAACATGGCGACGGGCAAGATCATGGCCAGCAACGGGGTCTTCTCGCTCGGCCTGCAGGGTAACGCCAACGCCGGCGTGCTCAGCAACCTGAATGCGGCCTCGACCGTCGCGCTGAGCAACAACTTCCTGAAGAACACCGGCACGGTTGTCCTGAATGGCGGCGGGCTGTTGATGAACGGTGTGATCACCAACGAGAGCAGCATCACCGGGCCGGGAGCAATTTCCAGTTCGTTGTACAACGATACGCCGGGCACGGTGTTGATTACCAATGGCGTGATGAACCTGTCGACGAATACGGGCGATTTCGTGGAGAACCTGGGTCTGTTTTCAATCACCAGCGACGGCACACTCAACGTCGCGTCCGCTTGGTTGAATACCAACGGCACGGTGAACATTGTGGGTGGAGGGCTAATGGGTGGCGCGGTGACCAACGTCGGGTTAGTGAACGGGTTTGGCACGATTTCGAGCCAGCTCGTGAACATGGGAAGCGGCACATTAACCGCTTCAGGGGCGGGTGCGTTAACGCTGGTCGCCGCGCCCACTCAGAACGGGTGGGTCAATATCGCCAATGCGGGCACGCTCAACGTGTTGCAGGCATGGCAGAACAGCGGCACCGTGAACATGCAGGGCGGCAATCTCGTTGGTTCCACCGTGACGAACTCGGGCACGATCTTCGGTTCGGGCACGATCACGCCACAAGTGCGCAATGCCAGCGGCGGCCGGGTCACGGCCAATGGCGGTACGTTGACCTTGACGGTCGCACCGAGCCAGTTGGGCAGCGTGGTCATCAGCAACGCGGCGACATTGAACGTGCTGCAAGCCTGGCAAAACAACGGGACATTCAGTTTGTTCGGCGGCACGGCCATCGGGTCGACCATTGCCAACGCGGCCAGCATCAGCGGGTACGGGACGATCAACCCTCAGGTGCAAAATACCGGCGGTGGGACGGTCACGGCCACGGGCGGCACGTTGACGCTGGCGACGGCTCCGAGCCAGCTCGGCACGTTCGTTGTGGCCAACGGCGGCACGCTGAACGTGCTGCAGGCGTGGCAGAACGCCGGGATGTTGAGCATGGCCGGCGGCACGGCGATTGGCTCGACGATTACGAACGCGGCGAACGTCAGCGGCTTCGGCACGATCACGCCGCAACTGGTCAACAATGGCGGGGCAACGGTCACGGCCACCGGCGGAACACTCACATTGGCGGCGGCGCCGGTGCAGTTGGGCAATCTCGTGGTCAGCAACGGGGCGACGTTGAACGCGCTGCAGGCCTGGCAGAACAGCGGGACGATGAGGATGCGTGGCGGCACGGTGATCGGTTCGGGCATCACCAACGGCGGCAGCCTCGAAGGCTTCGGAACGTTCAGTCCCCAGGTGATCAATAACGCGGGAGCGACGCTGACGGCGGATTCGGGTCTGCTGACGCTGGCATTGGCGCTGATCCAAAATGGTAATGCGATCGTCACGAATGGCGGGACGTTGAACGTGCTACAGGCCTGGCAGAACAGCGGCACGATCGCGATGGCGGGCGGAAATATCATCGGATCGACCGTTACCAACGCGGGCAGGATGACCGGATTTGGTGGAATCCAGAGCGCGGTCAACAACAGTCTCATCTACGTGACAAACGGGACGTTGCAGGCGACGGCTTCCTTCGCCCAGAACGGCACGGTCAATATCGCCGCCAACAGCCAGTTGAACGTGACACCGAGCTGGCTGAACACCGGCACAATCCTGCTCAACGGCGGGTTCACGAGTGGCGGCACCTTGACGAACACGTCGACGGGATTGTTCGCGGGGTTCGGCACGGTTTCCAACACGGTGGTTAACACCGGTTCGATGGTCGCAACCAACGGCACATTGGCGTTGATCAACGCGCTGACGCAGACCGGCACGGTCACCGTCGATAACGCGGCGACGCTCAGCTCCATACCAGCATGGCAGAACGGCGGCTTGCTGAGCATGCTCGGCGGCAGCGTTGTCGGCGGCACCTTGACCAACGCGGGCAGCATCACCGGCTTCGGGACGTTCAGTCCCTCGCTGCTCAACAACAGCGGGGCGACAATCACGGCTTCGAGCGGAGGCACATTGACATTGACGGCCATACCCTTCCAAAACGGCATCGTCAATATCCTCGGCACCCTCAATGTTGCCTCCGCTTGGAGCAATGGGAGCGCCGGCACGGTCACGATCAACGGCGGCGTGCTCACGGGCGGCACATTCACGGTGGACGGGACGGTGGGCGGCAACGGGACCATCGCGGCGAACATGATCGTCAATGGCGGCAAGAGCGTGACGGTCAACGGCGGGACACTGAGCCTGAAGGCGCTGACATCGCTCAACGGCGGCGCGTTCAACAGCGGCGCCCTGGTCAACTACGGGACAATTTCCGGCTACGGCACCATCGGTTCGACGCTGTCGAACCCTGGTTACGTTCGCGCCACGAACGGATTGCTGTACGTTGCGGCGCTGAGTGGCAATCAGGCCACGGGCACGCTGGAGGCCAGCCGGGGTGGGACGTTGCAGGCCAACGGCGTGAACTCGTGGATCAACAATGGCCAGGTCATTCTGTCGGGCGGCACGGTCATCGGGGGCGACATCAGCAACAGCTTCTCGCATGGCATCAGCGGGTTCGGCACCATCGCTCCGAACGTCTATAACGGCGGGCAGTTGATGGCGAACAACGCCGGCCAGCCGCTGACGCTGAACAGTTCGCTGGTCAATCTTTCCAGCGGCACGGTGGGGGCGAACAACGGCAATCTGGTGGTCGATGGGACATTTATGAACCAGGGCACGCTGGCGATGACCCATAGCGTGGGCACGTTCGCCAGCGCGGTGGTCAACAGCGGCGCCTGGATCACCGATCCAACGACGAATGTGTTCCAGAACACCTACACGCTGGCCGGCAGCGGCTATATCCAGGCGGGCGGCGGCGATGTGTACGTGTTCACGAACAACGGAAGCCACGTCGCCAACTTCGTCAACCAGAGCACGCAGTCGAACGCGTTCAACACGGTGTCGGCCAAGTTCGTGTTCGATGCCTCGTTGACCCTGACGCAGCAGTTTTACGCGGCCGGCCGCAACATCGGCGATCTCAGTATTTCCGGCGGGTTCGGCGCGGTGTTGGTCGGAATCGCGGCGACGAACGCGCTGGTCCAGTTCCAGAGCAATTTCGCCCTGGGCACGCTGGAGATCGACAACACGACCGAGGTCGCGGGCGCGGACATCAACGGCGGGTTCGATCCGGGCGGGCAAAACGCCTTGTTCGTCAATGAACTGGATCTGGCTCCCGACGCGCACCTGATCATCAGCAACGACGTTCAGATCTACTTCATCTCCTCGAACGCGTTCACGTCCTCGCAGGTCACGCTGTTGGGCAATGCCGGGCTGCATCTGCTTACGAGCGACGCCAGCTTGGTGGTGCCCGAGCCGAGCATCGTCCTGCTCTGGCTGAGCAGTATCGCCACGATCTACGCGGCCCGCCGGCGCGCCGCGTCCAGGAAGTAACGACACATTTTCCGGTCGTGACAAGTTTTCCTCCGCGGGTACACTCCGGCCATGCTGTATGGCCAGACACCCAGGTGGATTGACCGGCTCGAACGGCTGCTGCCGGGATTGGGGATCCCCAATCTCGCCCTGTTCCTTGTCGCCATACAGGGGCTTGGTTTCCTTGTTGTCTCGGCAAACTCCCGAGCGCTGGATTGGTTGGTTCTCGACCCGTACCTGGTGCTGCACGGTGAGCTCTGGCGGCTGGTTACGTTTCTGGCCGTGCCGCTGACGCTCAGTCCATGGGGAATGGTCTTTGTACTTTGGTTTCTCTACTTCATCATCAACGGCATCGAGCAGGAGTGGGGCGAATTTCGGACCACATTGTACGTGCTGACGGCGGTGCTGTTGACCATCGCATTCGCGTTCGCATTTGGCATATGGGTTGGTGATGTTCGCCCCCTGCAATCGAGCCTGCTGTTCGCCGCGGCGACCATCGCGCCCGAGTACCAGATCCTGTTGTTTCTGGTGATTCCATTCAAACTGAAATGGTCGGCATGGATCGCGGCTGGCGTTCTGGTTTACGAGTTTATGAACACGCGATGGCCGTTCTGCTTGTATGGACCGGTCATGTGTGGCAATTACCTGCTGTTTTTCGGGCCGTATTTTGCCGGGCGGCTCAAGGCGTGGTATCGTCGCAAGAAGTTTCAGCACGAAGTGGCCTTGGGAAACCGGGCCGAGGATGAACCACACGAATGAGCGCGTCGATGAAATACCGGCGATTCGGCCGAACGAACCTGCAGATCCCCGTGATCTCGTGCGGCGGGATGCGCTACCAGCACTCGTGGAAGGACGAGGACTCAGGCAGCGTCACCGCCGAGGGCCAGGCCAATCTCGAAGCCACGATTGAGCGGGCGTTGGATCTGGGCATCAACCACATTGAGACGGCCCGGGGGTACGGTACCTCGGAGGTCCAACTGGGGCGGATTCTGCCGCGCTTGCCGCGCGGGAAGATGATTGTGCAGACCAAGGTCACCCCGCGCGCGGACACGAAGGAGTTTCTGGCCACGTTCGAGCAGTCGATGAGCAACCTGCGTCTGGATTACGTCGATTTCCTCGGCATCCACGGCATCAACAATGAGGAACTGCTGGATTTCACGTTGCGTCGCGGCGGGTGCCTTGAAGCGTCGCGGAAGCTCCAGAAAGACGGCCGGGTCCGGTTCATCGGCTTTTCCACGCACGCCGTGCCGCGCGTGATCACCAGGGCCGTCGAGTCGGACGAGTTCGACTACGTGAACCTGCACTGGTATTTCGTCAACCCGCTCAACTGGTCGTCGGTATTGGCGGCCACGAAACGCGACATGGGCGTGTTCATCATCAGCCCGAACGATAAAGGCGGGATGCTGCAGAACCGGCCGACGAAGATGGCGCAGTTGTGCGCGCCGCTGACGCCGATGCAGTTCAACGACCTGTATTGCCTCGCGCGGCCGGAAGTACACACGCTCAGTTGCGGCGCGTCGCGTCCGACGGATTTCGACGAGCATCTCGAAGCGCTGAAGTTTTACGATCGCGCGGCGGAGACGGTTGCGCTGATCGAACAGCGGCTGCGGGCGGAAATGGAACGCGAACTGGGAGCGGATTGGTGCGCGCGCTGGACCGAGGGCTTGCCGGAGTTCACCGAGGCCCCGAACCAGGTGAACATCATCGAGATCGCGCGGTTGTGGATGTACGCCAAATCGCTCGGTTTGGTCGAGTGGGGCAAGATGCGCTACAACCTGCTCAGTGGCAATGGCGGGCACTGGTTCCCCGGCGAGATGGCCAACAAACTGGCCGACGAGCGCCAGCTACTGACGGCAGTCGCGAAGAGCCCCTTTGCCGCGCGCATCCCGCAGGTTCTGCGGGATGCCCACGAGATGCTGTACGCCGAGCCCAAGAAACGCCTGAGCCAGAGCTGAGCCGGCGAAGCTACGAGGTCAGGTGTTGCTTTGTGAAGTCAAAGCTCTGCTTCAGCGAATCGAACGGATCGCCGGGGCAGGTGTCCTGCTCGATGCAAAACCACTGGCAACCGGCGGTTTCGGCGGCGGGGATGATCCGGTTCCAATCGAGGTTGCCGTTGCCGATCTCGGCGAACGCGACCTTGTTCTCGCTCGTCACGGTGTAATCCTTCATGTGTAGGATGGGCAATCGGTTCCTGAGACGTTGACACCACTCGACGGGATCACCGCCGCCGTGCTGGACCCAGTACGTGTCGGGCTCTCCCTGCAGGTATCGCGGATCAGTTTCCTCGAACAGGATTTCGAGGATCGGTTTGCCCGCGAGGCGGCGGAACTCGATATGATGATTGTGATAGCACAGGACCTGTCCTGCATCGTGCAGCACCTTGCCAGCGGCATTGAGCCGCTTGGCGAACGACTTCACGTCGGCGAGAGTGTCGAAGCTGATCCCGGCAGGCCAGGCATAGGCGGTGAGCGGGCAATCGAATTTGCGGAGTCGCTCAACCACGCGCTGAGGCTCATTGAGGATCATGTTGCTGTCCTCATGCGTGGCGCAGCAGGTCAGGCCTTCGCCCTTGAGCAGCGCGACCAAGTCCTCTTCGGAGATGGGGCCAAGACCGCTGAGCTGGACAGCCTGATAGCCGATGGCGCGGATCCTCTTCAGCGCGCCGGCGATTTCGGGAGGTGTTTTCAGGAAATCGCGGACGGTGTACAGTTGCGCAGCGACTTGTTTGATTTTCATCGATTGAATGAGTTGGCCAGATCGTCGGTCAGCGTGCCGTGTTTGCGCGGGGCGCTTCGTTGAAACCGCGACGTGGCAATTTTCTGTTCGAGATGTTTTTCGTAGGCGGCAGCATCCAACGGCAATTCGATGGTTTGGTTGTGCGCGGAGGAGAACAGGATGGCGTTTGCAAGCTCCACGGAATGAAGACCTTCCACCGCCGGTGCGACAAGCGGTTTACCGTCGAGGATGGCGTCGACGAAATTCCGTAACACCTCGACGTGCTGGCCACCGTGATCGGGGAAGGTGAACTTCGATTCAGTGGCGGCCGGCATGGAGAACGGTTTGGTCGTCGTGCGGCTGAACTCGCTGGCTGGCGTTTCGTTCTTCCGGAAGACGAGGGCATCGTTTTCGAATACGAGCCGGCCATTGTCGGCGGCGACTTCGAGGCGATCGGTGCCGGGCGCTTCGCCGGTGGAGGCAATGAACACGGCGGTCGCGCCGTCGGCATATTCGAAGTACGCGGTCACATCGTCCTCGACCTCGATGTCGTGGTAGCGGCCGAGCTGGCAGAAGCCGCGGACGCGTTGGGGCATGCCGAACAGCCATTGGAACAGGTCGAGATTGTGGGGGCACTGGTTGAGCAACACGCCGCCGCCTTCGCCGGCCCACGTGGCGCGCCAGGCGCCGAGTTTGTAATACGCGTCGGGGCGAAACCAGTTGGTGATGGTCCAGTTGATGCGGCGGATCGGGCCGAGTTCGCCGCCCTGAATCATCTCGCGCAGCTTTCGGTAGTACGGATCGGTGCGCTGATTGAACATCGCGGCAAAAACCTGCTTGAGACCTTTGTGAGCGGCGATGAGACGTTCGGCGTCGGCCTTGTGGACCGAGATGGGTTTTTCCACGAGCACGTGGAGGCCATGCCGGAGGGCGTCGATGCCGATGGTGGTGTGATCGAAATGGGGAGTCGCGATGAGAACGGCATCGACGGTGCCGGAGCGGATCAGTTCTTCACTGCGCGTGAACCCTTTGGCGTCGGGGAAGCGGGCGAATTTTGCTGGACTGGGATCGCAGACGGCAGTGATCTGGCAACGGCTGACCTTGCCGGAGAGAATCTTCTCGGCATGTCCCCAACCCATGTTTCCGACGCCAACGATTCCGAATCGCACGGAGTTCATAAAGCTCGCCCGTTCGAGGCGCGGGCATCCTACGCGACCGGCAGCGAGATGAACAAGTCTTTAGCAGGGGCTTGGGCGCGGGCAGGGCGCCACGGTCGTTGCGTTTGCCCCTCTGCGCCAAAGTGCAACTGATCGATTCAGCTTCGGTGGTGTGCTAGTGACTTTCCAGACGGTACAGGTAACAAGTCTCGACCTGTTGGAGACGGAAATTCTTGCGCGCGATCCTGGTTCGGTACCAACTCAGAAGCTGGGCAGCCAGGTCGCCCTTGGTCGCAGTCGATTGTGCCACGAGGGGACCGACGCCTGCCAACGGAGTCGAATTGATCAGATATGCGCCGGCTTCGGATAATTCGCCGGGTGGCGGCATCGTGGTGTCCATCGGTATGCACCGGCGGTCGATGATCCCTGCCAAGTCGTCGATATTGATGATTCGTCCGAGATCAGTCCCGACCACAATCAATGCGCGTCGCGGGGTGTTCGTAGCGGCAAGGCGCATCAGCGATTGAACTTCGGCATCGTTGGCTCGGAAGATCGAGACGATTGCGAGACAATACAGGGTTGCGCCGATCACGAACAGCAGGGTTGCACGAGCAGTCAGCCCCGGGCCAACCGGAGCCGCGTCCGACCCAGCGGTTCCAGACGCGGCGGGGCGACGGAGTAGATACAGCGAGAGCATGATTCCGAGCGCAACGGCCGGGAGTGATATCCACTGGTGATGGGCCATGTAGTTGCGCAGCACGAGTATCTCCGCACCGGCTGCCCACAACGGGAGGCAGGCGACCAGTGTCTCACGCGGATTCTTGCGGAAGGACGGCCACGCGCTTGGGAAAAAGGCGATCCATAACGGCAGCAAACCGATGGCACAGACTGGTCCCCAGCGCTTGAGGGCCAGGGGCCACGACATGCCGTGCCGATCATAGCCGACGGAACCGATCGTGTAGCTGGAGAGCACCTGGGAAACCCCGGAGCCGCCTCCGGACTTTTTCCACATGGTCGCCAACGCACAGATGGAGACCAAGCAAACCATAAGAACGGTAAACAGCATGAGTTGACGGCGCTTGGATGGCCACAGCAATACGGCGCATGCGGCCCATCCGACGCCGAGGGCGAAGACCGTGGCCCATTCGATCTGGGAATACACCGCCACCAACGTCAACACGAGAAAGCTCCGGGCGCGGCTTTGGGGCGGGACAGCGATCGATCGAACCAAAATCAGCATTACCGGTATGCCGATCAGCGTCGTGCCTGGGACGGGATCCCAATTCATGACGCCGAGACGCACGTACGCGGGAGACAGACAGAATGCGCTGGCGATCAGCAGCGCCCAAGGGTTCTTGCCGAAAAACCACCAGATGGCTGTTACCAGAACGATCGTCAACAGCCAGTAGGCGAGGACCAGTGCGGTGTTGAGATTGCCCGTCAACAGGTATAGCCAATACATCGGGAGCAAACTAAGCCCCCGGTAGGCGACGTAGAAAACGGGCTTCTCTCCGGCATGAATGCCCCCCGGGTTGATGGCGGGGTGACCATGGAGGTTCCAGTAGCCGACCTCCCGCCAGTTTTCCAACACACACCTACCCCAGCAGGCCCAACACTGACTGTGGCGTGTCTGGTATGCGAACAAAACCGACGCAATGACCAACAGCAAGCAGACAATTAGGGAGTTAATTCGACCGCCGGTCGACGGATCACCTTGCATGGGATGAAGTGTAACGAGTGTTCTCGGCGAAGTCTAGCCCGCAGATTGGGCCCAGCTGTGGAGGAACCGCACGTGATCGGGCCTTCCTCCGCGTCATCGGGGTCATTCGCACAGTTCCCGTCCCCGCTGGTTCTTGGTGGTGTCCGCTCGGTCCATGCCGCGTTGCTTGGGCGATGAATGGCGTTGAAATCGCCCGCACAATCCATTAGATTCCAGCCCGCCAATGAACCGCGTTCAAGCCCTTTTGGTGAGTACCGGCCCATGGCATCTAAACAGGACGGCGAAAGCGTTGGCAGAGCGGGGCGCTTTGGCGGGACTGTGGATGGCGAGCAAGAACAGTACCGGGATTCCGACCGAGAAATATCGCCGGTGCTGGTGGTTTCATCTCCCGATGAAGCCGTTCTATCATCTGGCGCCGAATCACTATTGGGAGCACGTGTTTTATGCGTTGGTCCCGATCTGGAGCCAGTGGGTGCGGTCGCAGCCGCTTCCCAAGTGTAACGTGGTACAGGCCATCATGGGGTTGGGGACGGAAATCTTCGACCGCGCGGAGAGCACAGGGGCGCTCAAGGTGGTGGACTGTCCGAATACTCACCCGACCAGCTATTACGGATTCTGGCAACGGGAGTGTGACATTTGGTGCCCGGGCGCAAACGTCATCATCCCGCGATGGATGTATGCCCGGATGAACCGGGAATTGGAGCGAAGCGATCTGATCATCGTGCAATCGAAGTTTGCCAAGGAGTCGATGATTTACAACGGAATTCCCGAGAGCAAGGTGTTCATCAATCCGATGGGAGTGGACACAACCCTGTTCAAGCCGAGAACAGAGATCCCCTCGACGCCGCGTTTTATCTCGGTTGGAGGAGCGATCACCCTGCGGAAAGGTCACCAATACCTCTTCCGAGCCTTCGAGTTGGTGAAGAAGCAAATGCCAGGCGCTGAGTTGATCTGCGTGGGCAGGTACAAATATGACTTTCGAGTGGAAAGGCCAAGGTGGAAGGGAACGTTCACACATTACCACGAACTTCCCCAGAGCCGGATTGCCGAGTTGTTGCGGGCCAGCACGGCCTTCGTCTTTCCTTCGCAAGAAGAAGGAATCGCCCGCGCGCAAATCGAGGCTCTCGCGGCCGGTGTCCCTGTCATTGGCACGCACGAAGGCGGCGCGACAACCGTTGTAGAAGACGGCGTCGAGGGGTTCATCGTCAACGGACGTGATCCGCGGCAGATTGCCGACGCGATGATCAAGCTGGCCACCGACCGCGAGTTGAACCAGCGGATGGGAGAAGCCGCCCACCGCAAGGCGACGATTCGCAATACCTGGCAGGATTACGGGGATCGGCTCTTGGCGGAGTACGACCGGCGGCTGGCGAGGCATGGTTGATCCAGCCAGTCAGCGGTTGCCCAGCGGCGGAAGAACCGCTTCCGACTCTGGACGTACTCTGCTTTCGAGGCGAGCGGAGTGCAGACAATCAAAGGTCGCCTTGGCGCAGGTTCCCGATCCGATGAATCACGTTGAAATCTCCGCAGCGATGCCCTAGCTTCTGGCCCGTCGATGAACGATGTTCAGGCTCTTCTGGTGAGCACAGGCAACTGGCATATGGATAAGACAGCGAAAGCCTTTGCCTCGCGGAGCGCTTTGGCAGGCCTCTGGCTGGCAGACAAGAACAGCTCGGGGGTTCCGGCCGAGAAGTATCGCCGCTGCTGGCCGTTTCACTTGGCCGTGAAGCCGTTTTACGAATTGACGCCGAACCACTGGGAAAGAGCTTTTTACGCGTTTGTCCCGATCTGGGGCCGATGGGTGCGATCGCAGCCGCTTCCCGACTGCAACGTGGTGCAAGCGATCATGGGCCTCGGGACGGAGATTTTCGACCGCGCTGAAAAGGTGGGGGCATTGAAAGTGATGGATTGCCCCAACAGCCACCCGACGACCTCCCACGGCTACTGGCAGCGGGAGTGCGACATCTGGTGTCCCGGACAAAAGATCATGGTGCCGCGAAAAATGTTTGCGCGGATGAATCAGGAACTCCAAAGAGCGGATGTGGTGTTGGTTGCTTCGACGTTCTGCAAAGAAACCATGATCTCCAACGGAATCCCCGAGGAGAAGATTGTGGTGAATCCATACGGGGCAGACACGTCGGTCTTTCGAAGGCGTGAGGCTCTTCCGCAAGCGCCGCGGTTCATTTCCGTGGGTGGGGCGATCACACTGCGCAAGGGGTTTCAATATCTGTTTCGGGCGTTTCAACTGGTGAAGCAGGCGCTGCCGAATGCAGAATTGATTTGCGTCGGCGGTTACAAGCATGACTTTCGCCGGGAGCGACCGAAGTGGGAGGGAACGTTTACGCATTACGAGAGAATTTCCCATCCCGAGCTTGCCAAACTGCTGCAATCGAGCACGGCGTTTGTGCTTCCTTCCCAGGAAGAGGGGTTTGCAAGGGTCCTTGCCGAGGCGTTGGCGGCTGGACTCCCCATCGTGGCCACTCATGAGAGCGGGGCAACGACCCTTGTCACCGATGGCGTCGAGGGATTCATCGTCCAAGGGCAGAGTCCGTCTCGGATTGCGGCGGCGATGATCAAGTTGGGCACGGATCGGGAACTGAACCAGCGGATGGGAGAAGCCGCATTTCGCAGGGGGGCCGTGAGAAACACCTGGCAGGATTATGGAGATCGGCTGTTGGCGGAGTATGAACGGCGGATGGCGACGCGTTCGTAATTCGGGCAACAACGGAGCGTTGGTGCGAGCTTGAGCCGGGCGTGAAAGGGCGCTCCGCTTGGCAGTGGGGGCTACCGTCAGTCTGCCCCAAGGGCAGAGAACAAGGAACAAGACTTTATCAACAGGCGGCCGAAGATGCGAAGGGCGAACTGAAAGATCCGTTGACGAAGCGACGACGGCGAGGATTCCAAGAACAGCCGAATGTTGTAATCGAGTATTCGTGGCGAGAAACTGGCACCATACCAAATCATGTATTTGTATGTCATGGCGGTTTTATGACGCAGGGTATGTACCTGAAAGTCCCGTATTAGGCCGGCCCGTTTCAAGTACGCGTAGTTCCTCTTGCGCTGCACGATGGTGGCGAGATAGTTTTCGCCGGCTCGGCCGACTTTTGTGGTGCCTTTTCTTCGATCGTCACAGAAGCGGACCAGCGCCACGACGGTGTTTGTACGCACGCCGCCATACCGTGCGACGAGATTGAACCACATCTCCCAGTCACCACAGTAACGCGAGTGGGCGCGGAACCCGCCGAGGGCGCGGACGTATTCGACCGGGAAGAGATGCCCCTCGAACCCCACGATATTGGTATCGGCTAGGGCGCGGAGGTCAACTTCTTCAATTGGACCCGCGGCCCGCGGCGGCTGCACTGAGGCGATCTGATTGGCCGGGTCCACGTGCATTTGACCGCCGAAGTACAGGCCGCGGCCCGGCGCGGCTTGATACAGGTTCAGCATGGTTTCGACGAAGGACGTCTTGAGGTAATCGTCATCGTGCAAAATCGATACCCAGGGAGTAACGACATTCTCCAAACAGGCGTTCCAATTGCCGAACAGGCCGCGCCGTTCGGGATTACGGACATACTTGATTCGCTTTCCAAACTTCGACGTCACAAACGCCTGAAGCGTGGGGTCCGGCCCGCAGTCTTCGACCACGATCACCTTGACCGGGATGGTCTGGCTTAGCGCGCTATCGATCGACTGTTCAATGAAATCGCGGCGATCGTAAACGGTGATCGCGATCGTGATCTGATCAGCCTGCAAACTCATATGCGGGAGTCAGGCAGCCGCGTCGCCGTGGTTGAGGTGGCCGGCCACAGGTTGGGGACACATCGGGTGTGGATTCGACGGGGGGAGCCTTGTCGCGCGCCGGCCGTCCGAGCGACTATTCGAAATGGAGCGCCATGCGAGGTTTTGACGGGCATGGAGTCCAGTCTACGGGAGGCGTGGGAGGGCGCAAACAAAAAAAGAGGCAGGTTCGTCATGCAAGGGCTTGAATCGTCCGCCGGCTATGAGTACAAGCTTGAGGCTCAGGAGACGCGGGCGGAGCGATTGACGAAGCGGGATTCAACTCAGGCAGCAGACGGGAACGGACGGCGGGTGGCGTCGCGGATGCGGCGGTTTCTGCAAACGCTGGTTTCCAGTTACCTCTCGTTGATCGCATCCAGCGTGTACACGATGGTGTCGGTCCCGCTGGCGCTGCACTACCTGAGCCGGGCGGAATTCGGCCTGTGGGCGCTGATGTCACAGGTGGGCGGTTATCTGATGCTGGTGGATCTAGGAATGACCAGCTCGACGGCCCGGTTTCTGATTGATCACAAGGACACCCCGGGGGATGGTGAGTATGGCAGTGTGCTTCAGACCGGGCAACTGGTGTTGTGCGTACAAGGGTTGATCGTCGTGGCGGCCGGCGGCTTGCTGAGCCCGCTGCTGGCACAGTTGCTCGGTATTCCGCCGGCGCTGCGACACAGCTTCATCGTGCTGGTCTGGTGTCAGTCGGCGCTACTGGCGGCAACGATGGCCACGAAGACCCTGAACCTCCTGTTATTTGCCCATCAGCGGCTGGATGTGGTGAACTACGCACAACCGCTCGGCTTTGCCGTCATGACCGTCGTGCTCTGGGTCGCCTTGCGGTGGGGCGCAGCCGTATATAGTGTCATGTGGGCCAACGCGGCCGGGTGGCTGGTGGGCAACGTTGTCCTTGTGGTTGCCTGTTTGAAACTTCGCCTGTTCCCGCCGCATGGGGCCTGGGGATGCGTCAGCCTGGCGCGGTTCAAACAGTTGTTTGGGTTTGGCAGGGACATGTTCTTGATCGCGCTGGGGGAACAGTTGATCTCGGCGAGCCAGACGATCCTGATCAGCCGCGGACTGGGACTGGAGATGGTGGCTGTCTGGTCGGTCGGCACGAAGACCTTCGCGATGGCGTGGCTGGTGACCCGGCGGGTCCTCGACATGTCCGTCCCGCCGTTGGCGGAGATGCAGGTACGTAAAGAGAGCACGCAACTGCGGGAGCGTTTCAAAGCTATTACGGTTGTATCCACATTGATTGGCAGCCTGGGAGCCGCGCTGCTGGCGGCGTGCAACACTCCTTTTGTAACCGTCTGGACGCACGGGCAGATTACGTGGTCGACAGGCAAGGATGTGCTTCTGGGCGCGTGGCTGATTGTTCTCGCGCAGCGACATTGCCACGCCAACCTCGTAGGCGTGTCCAAAGATGTCAGGTTCATGCGGTTCATATTCCTTGTGGAAGGACTGGTGTTTGTTGTGCTCGGCAGTCTCGCTGAGCGCTGGGCCGGGCTGGCCGGACTCATTGGGACTTCAGTTGCCTGCACGATTGGCATCAGTGGCCTGTACGGGGTGCGTCGGAGCAGTGGGTACTTTGGTGTTCCGTTGTCGGTGGTTGCGTGGGACTGGCTGAAGCCGGTGCGGAGGGCATTGCTGGCGCTTGCCCCGTTGACCGCGGCGGTCTGTTGGTTGAGCGAACCGCTGACGGATTGGGCGCGCGTGCTCGTCCGCGGTATTCTTCTGGGCGGCGTGGGGGCGTGCGTGCTGTTGCGTTACGGACTTCCCCCCGAGCTCAAACAAGAGTTGGCGCGTCGCCTGCCGCGGGGCGTGGGGCTGTGGGTCTGCCGAGTGGCAGGTGGGACCTGGGTTTAGGGGGGTTCGAGTGCGAGTGAGGCTTCTTTCAAACTGCCGTCCAGACTTCCGTGTAGAGAGCCTGTGTCTGAAAACGTAGTCCGGCATCGGCGAGGATTTGACGGCAGCGTTCGACGCTCGCATCTCCAATGATCCACGGGTGCAGTTCCACGATGACCAGCCGGTAACCCGCGAGTGCCTCCGTCGAGGCTTCGAGGAGATCCAGCTCCGAGCCCTCGACATCCATGATCAGGACGGTGAACGGGCCGTACCGGCTGTTTAAGTCTACCAGGGAGCGACTCGGCACGCGCACGGCCCGCGCCGTCGCGCGTTGCGTGGTGCCGCCCACGATGTAAACCGGATGCAGGTAGAATACGGCATCGCGTTGGTTGCTGACGGCGCAGTTCTCGACCAGGAAGCCGCACTGGTTTAGTTCGCGGTTGCGATGGATGGTTGGGATGCAGAAGGGATTTCCTTCGACGACAACATGTTTGGATTTATTGGCCAAAATCTTGTTGGTGACACAGGAAACAATGCCGAGACATGCGCCGAGTTCGAGGACGGTGTCGTTTGGGCGGACGAACGCGCGGACGAACGCGCGCTCTTCGGCCTCGTAGGAGCCGTCAAAAAAGCAGGACCGGTAAGCGCGCGACGTCTGGTCCTTCGGAATGACGAACGTGCAGCCATCAGCACGGAAGCGCCCTCCGCACAAATCGAATGCGGCGCCTTGGATTGGTTGAAGAATGCCGTGGGAGAACCAGCCGGCCGCCGAGCCGAGCGGTTTACGGAGGCCAGACGGAAGAAAGCGTCGGGCAAGACGGCGAACCCGTTCAAAGCCCGGCGGGGCAGGGGCTGCCTGTGGCTGCGGTGAATGTTCTTGTTCCTTCAAACCCGACAGGGGCTCCGGTTCGCTCATCTTTGGTTACTCTTCGCGTTCCGCCCAGCCTCACGATGGCCAGATCAGTGAGTCGGCAGTGTATCAGGTGTCCTGGGTGCTGACAAGCGTGAGGTCCGGGCTCTCATTACAAGCCCGACGATCAGCCCGCGCCACATCGGAGAATCCGGAGTAAATGCCACCCCGTTCTCCGCGAGATTCCGTCGATTCGGAAAAGTCGGGAAGACTTCGCGAGGCGGCTCTAGGCGGTATGGTTCAGCTTGCGAATCACGTGGGCGGGGTTACCGGCTACCAACGAATCGGACGGGATGTCTTTCAGCGACACAACCGCTCCGGCGCCAATCACGCTCCGGTCTCCGACGGTAACGCCTTTCAGGATGATGGCGTTGGCGCCGATCAGCACGTCGTCGCCGATGGTCACGGGGGCGGTCTTACAGCCGGCGATGTCGCTGTCCGGACTGCGACGGGAGAGGGGATCCAATGCGTGGTAATCGTGGTCGTAAATGCGGGCGTTCCCGCCAATCTTCGTGTAATTGCCGATACGGATGCTGGTCTTGGAAGAGAACACGGCGAACGAGCAGCCGCTGTTGTCGCCGAACTCGATGCGCCCCTCGCCCATGCAGTGGAGGATGGTGGGGTTTGTGCGTCCCACCAGGTTCGAGCCGCTGCGCGAGTTAATGACCACGTTCTCGCCGAGTCGGATCGCGCCGCGCCGCGCCACGCGGATAATCGTGTGTCCATCCACGCGGAGATTTCGACCGTAGGAACAACCCAATAGGCGCAGAAGCAGTTTTGTTCGGAGCGTCCAGAACAGCGTCGAGAGATGTGCGGTGGCAATATCAAAGAGTACAAACAGATGGGCGGGGAAATCGTACTTCACGATGAACTGGCGCACGCGGGTTATATTCATGGCCCGGCTCATCTAATCAGCCGCGGCCGGCTGCTTCAAGCTTCAAGATTTCCGCGTAGGCCTCCGCCGTCTGCGCCGCGACGTGCTCGGGCAGATGTCGGTCCCGCGCCCGCAGGCGCGCGGCTTGGCCAAGGCGCGTCCGCTGTTCGGGATTCTGGAGCAACTGGAGGATGGCGTTGGCCAGTGCCGCGGAGTCGCGAGCGGGAACCAGCCAGCCACTTTGGCCGTGTTCGACCATGGACGGGATTCCGCCGACGGCCGTAGCGAGCACGGGCATGCCGGAGACCATGGCTTCAGCAAGCGTGTTGGGGCTGTTCTCATTGGCCGACGGCAGCACGAACATTTGGTTGTCGAGATGATGCCGGGCGATCTGCTCGGCTGATTGAAAGCCCAGAAACCTGACGTGGGGAGCGATGCCGAGCCGTTCGGCAAGCTGCTGATACGGGCTCGGATCCCCGCCGCCGACAACGGTGAGTATTGTGTCTGGCCTTGTCTGCAAGACCTGCTTCAGTGCTTCGAGAAGGATGTCCAGGCCCTTGCGCGATTCGAGTGAGCCCACGTACAAGATACGATCCACGTCGCACACGTGCCATTCGTTCTGAAAATAGACGGGATTCATGGCCTCGTGGATCATAAAAATGCGGGCGCTCGGATTGACGGACCGTATGAAGCCGGAGTCGAAGCTCGTCCGACAGGTAAAGTACTTGGCGCGGCGCACGGAATCCTGTTCATAGTGGCGGACAATTCGGGATCGCAAGCACGGGTTCGTACGGAAGTACTCGGTAATGATTCCCTGAATCGAGATGAGGCACGGAAGCCGGGACTCGACGGCGGTGAGGGCGTAGGCTGCTTCCGTACCGTGCGCGTGAACGATGTCTGGTTCGATGGCGCGGACCTCGTTGAGTAACCGGGCCACGGCCGGCCGAAAACGACTCAGAACATCCAGCGGCAACCAACCCGGGAAGCCGCGGTTGAGGAAGGGAACCCCCGTCTTCACCACGTGGAAGGTGATGGGACCTTTCCGTGCCTTCTGGGTGGACGCGACGCGCGTGCTTTCCGTGACCAGATGTAATTCCACGTCTGGTCTCTGAGCGAGAGCGTTCGAGAGGTTCACGATCCAACTGCAGGGGTGCTCCGTCGAAGGCCTTCGCTGAATGCGGACCTCGGGTTCCAGCGGCAGGATTGGGTAAGGCGCCAGCCAGACCGCCTTCGTTCTCATAGCGGGGGTAGTGTCGCCCGGTTGTTCCGCGAATGGGTGCGGGGGGTTGCGGCCGGTTCCGTGGAAGGCGGCTGGCGTCCACTCATGTCCCACAGCAGGGTCAACAGGCCGGCTTGGAAGAGTTGGTCCGAGAAGCTGAGGTCATACGATCCGAAAAGAAACGTGAAATGAACGGGTACCCAACACAACTGGATGGCAAGAAACATCGCGGCAGGAAACAAGGGCGTGCCCCGGCAGCGATTGACCAGTTTGACCGAGCAGGTCGCCGACGTTATCATCAGCGAGTAGAACAAGACCAGTCCCACGAGTCCGACATGGTGGATTGTGGTCAACGGGCCGTTGTGGTAGTTGCCTGTGACGCTGGCGGACTCCGCGAAACTGAACCGTTCCGTCGTGATCAGATTGAAGTCCGCTTCGCTGACGCCGATCCCGTCGCCAATCCACCAATTCTTGACAAAACCTTCCTGGAGCAGTTGCTGCCACCAATCCCAACGCCCATTGCTCACCTTGACTTCTTGCGCGATTTGTTCGTCCCACAGACCCGGGAATGACCCCAGCGCGCGCTGCGCCGGCAAGGGCAGGTCAAAGAGGCGGCTCTGGCCAAAACACAGAAACGCGATGAAAGCAACGCCCAGCAGACCTCCCATAAGGACCTCACGCAAGCCGCGATGAAACCACCCTGCCAGCACCACGGAGGCCAATACCATCGCCAGGGAATTTCGAAATCCCGATGCCAATACCGCCACTATTGCCAACAAGAACACATAAAACTGCCAGCGAGACGGGTTCAGGAATTTGTGTGGTTGGCAGTAGGCCGCGAGAAACTGCGTGAGCATCACCCCGAACGGGGCCACCGCGATGATACGGTGAATCCCCGGCCCAGTCTCGGTGGGGTTGAGACTCCCCAGATACCCCGAGATATCGACGTCGCTATTAAAGAACCAAACGTAGGGAGTGATGGAAGGGGAAATATACACGAGCGCGCTAACGGCGGCGGAAAACGTCACGCTGGCCATCAGCCACATCGGAATCCTAGCGACCTGCTTGTAGGATTCCGGCAGGTGGACAATGACCCAATAAGCGCAGAAGGCAATCGCGATGTTGAAGTACGGTCGTCCACCCATCGTTTCCGAACCGAGCGCGCGAAGGCCGACGGGGTGGCACATGAACGAAACGCCGACCACCAGAAGGTTGAGCATCACAAACACACCCAAAACGCCCCGGGACCGGCGAGTGGTCTGGCCGAGGACGCGCTGGGCAATGTACGAGAACGTCACCAGCAGAATGACCAGGTCACACAATCGCAGCGGCAGCGGAAGCGCGTGGATCGTGCCCTTGAAGGTCCAGGTGAGAGGAATCAACACCCATGCGTTTCGCTGCAACCCGGCGGTTACGAACGCCGTCACGGCCAAGCTGGCCAGGAGGGTCAACATGAAGAACTGCCCGCTGGCAATCCAGATCGCGGTGAGAAGGGCGATCGCCACGCAGACCGCGACGGTGATCCACCGTCGGATTGCCTCCGTAGCCAGTTGCTGGTCGTTGATGATCTCGGAGAATTTCATCCCGCGGGCTGTCTGTTCACTTTCAAGCTCTCCTGAGTTTACCTGAACCTGTACGCAGCCGCAAGTGTCGTGCCGGCCGCCCCATAACAGGGATGGCTCGTGTACCGCTCGGTTTGCAAACAGTCACGGTCTTCGACCGCTGATACACAGTGAAAAATTGAACGGCAGTTGGAGTCTTCTGTTATGAGATCGGCATGCTGGCCGAGGCCTGGCGCGAGCGGATGATACAAGTGTAAGCGGTGAGCATGCCGCAACTGGCGAAGACCAGGAGTTCAGGGATGATCAGCAAAGTGTAGCGTGGCGTCCCGAAGAACACCAAAACCGTCAGCATGTAACTGGCTACGACGATGTATAGCAGGGAGGTGGTCCGCCAACGCCGCATCCCAACGATCATGCCCACCAGGGCGAACGGCGCCATAAGTCCATACGTCAACAAGTGGACGATTTGCGCCCGCGAATTTCCTTCAAGCACTTGGGCCTTCGGGAACAGCCCGAATGCATTGTTAAGCTTCTTGGGCAACAGAGCCAGGAACTGTCCGGGGTTTTCGCAGATCCACGACAGTCCCAGCGAGCGGTAGATCGCCTCCTGATGAAGGTAATCCGCATTCTTCAAGCTCTCGGTAAACCCGTGCCTCTCGATGAATTCGCGGACGGCGGGATTGTTATCGTCGATGTAAAAAGACCCGGTGGCTTGGGGGTTATTGCCCACCCACAACGAGCCGCCCGCGTTCCCCGGCAACAGGTGCGCCTGATGGGCAGGCGAAAGAAAGTTGGCAGTAGGCTGGATGAGCGCCGCGAGAATCATGCCGGCCATCATGGCCGCAACGTTCACCGCGCGCCTCTTGACGCCGCTGCCGACAGAGAACCCGAGCCAAACCACTGACATGGGCAGAAAAAAAACCATATTCCCCTTGACCAGTTGGGACACGCCGATAAGCGCGCCCAAAGCAAACGCCCAAAGGGGCCGCGGATGCTCCGCAACCGTGAGCGCCAGCAACAGGCTCGACACAAGCAGGAAGATGTAGAGCGGCTCGGCCATCAATCGCCAACAGTAAAACACGTGCCCGGGATAAACAGCCAGCAGGAATCCGGCGAGCAATCCTTCGCGTTCCGAAAACACTTTGCCGGCAAGTCGGTACGTGAGCGCACAGGTTCCCGCGCCAATGAGCGCTTGGACGAGTCGGGCGAGGAACCACGATCTTCCGAACACGGCGTAATTCAGCGCCAGAAACAGTGGATATCCCGGCGGATAGAACGAGTTGGCGAACACGTGCTCGGTGACCAGGCGATAGGCAATGGTGTCGTAAGCCTGGTCATCACCGCGATGCCACGGGGGCGCCGTTGGCCCGTAAGCCAGTATGAAGATGACCCTAACGACAAATCCAGCCAGGAATACAACGAGAAGCGCGTGGGCGCGACAGAAAGCAAAGGCGCGTCCGACGGACGAACTCTCCCGAAGTTGAACTGCCACGCCCTGCTCCGTAGCCAACTCGTCAGCCTGGGGACTCTTCATATCGCCCCGGTATCATCGAACCGGGCGCTGCCCAGTTTCGCTTTACGGGTGGACGGGAATTCGGACCTGAAAAAGAGAGGTACGCGGTGGGCAGGAATTTTTTCATGGCGGGTTCGGATGCAATCCTGCGTGCGAAAAGCACTCTCAAAAGCTCCAAAATTGGCGACCGGCAGTGAGAGCTCGACGCTCGACAATGCCCGGTTGGCAGTCTGCCCTGACCTCATTCGCTTTCCCTCAAATCTGGGGAGAGTATATTGCTCCATCCGAGGGGTGGCAAGCGGCAATGAAACATGGCCGTAACCGGAAGGTCGAGACAGGTTGGATTCGTGGTAGCCAAAATAACTGAAGGAGGATTCCACTGGCTGATCGGAGGGAGGGCCCGAAAATCGCAAAACCCACGAAATCAAGGGTTCGTGGCGGTGGCGGACACGAGTTGCATGAATTGACGGCGGAGGACCGATGGTGGTATGTGATTGGATTTGGCATACGGAATGCAGTTCGGGAAACGTCTTTTTTCCAGCAAGTGTTGACCGGATTATGAGCGAACTCAACCGCCAGCCTGTGCATGGTAATGCCCGACCCACCAGCAAGGCCGGATGTCGTGGCTTGCAGGTCTCGCCCGGTCATGGATGGCGATCCTGTGTTTTGTTCGCCGTCGGGATTCTCTACGGCGCACTTGTTCGCGCGGATGGCCAAACGTTCCCCTATTTCACGAACGTCTATGGCGGCTACGGCACGAACTTTATCTACATCGCGCCGTGGACGGCGCAGGGAATCTTCTACGAAGGGGACACCATCACCATCAGCAACCGGGTGGGAACGGCCGTCGAAGTGTATGATTATCACTTTAACCCGATTACGAATGCGACTCCTCCGGTGGTGCTATCGAACCTTGGTTTGGGGCATTATTTTGTCCAAGTAGACGACGTCAAAAAAGGTCGGGAAGGCGATCGAGCGCAGTTCACCGTATTGCCCCGCGCGTATACCAACCACCCTCATGCGGACATCGGCGAGTTGCCGACCGGAACGGCTGCCGAACATTATCGTTTCCAGCGTCTGGCTCCCGGCTTCAGCCGACTCCAAGGGTGGTGGGGGCCAACGTCGACGGTGACGGAGTCCGGCGGGATTGTCAATGACAGCGGGACGTACGATTGGACGGAGTTTGACCAGATGCTTCAGTCGTACTCCAACGTCCCGGTCCGGGTAATGAACCTCATCGTTTCCCACTGCACCAACGGTTGGCATTCTCCCGTGGTCGACACGACAAACTCGTTGAATAGCTGGGTCACGGACGTGGCCGTGCTCTACTCCAATGCGGCCGTGCGCTACGGGACGAATTTCGTCTACGAGATCATCAACGAACCGAGCGAGTCCAACATGCAATTCCCCACGAATCAGGACCCGTACGCGCTGACCGACCCCGGTGTGCTCCCGACCGCGATGGCCGTCAGCGCTTCCGTCCAGGCGATCCGGTTTGTGTGTCCGTCCTGCCAGACGTGGGCGCCATCTTCACGGTCATTTGCGATGTGGCCGGCGCGGACGCTGACGGATTCCTTTGCGGTTGCCTACTACGCCAACGTGGACGCTCTTTCCGCTCACGGGGCGAGCGCTTATATCTATGGGCCGATGGACTGTAATGTCGCGTATACCAATCGACAGGACATGGGCACTTGGTGGCCGACGGAGGCCAACGACCGGTGCGTGGCGAAGCTCTACCCGGGCAAACCGTTCTATATAACGGAAACCTACCCGATGGCACCTGACGTCCTGGGCAAGACAAATGGTTGGTACCTGACGGTGGGAGGCGGGTGGACCTTGGGCAGTGTGCCGCAGTTCGGGTGGGACTGGCGGCTGATGACAACACGTTTCTGGAAGGATTTGATCGAGGCGAAAGCGACCGGAGTGGCTGGCACCCTCATGTGGCTTGGATTGGTGGATTCAGACATGGATCCACACGATCCCCCGGTGGCTGGCGCCTTGGCCACTTTTTCCGGGTGGGACCTGAACGGAGAGCCCTACGATTCGCCGGCTTGCGGCCCGAAGCCCACGGTTGACGGTCAAGCCATGCTGTCCTGGTGGTTGACTGGCAGCCGACTCATCGCGGATTGGTTGTCCGGCAGCCCGCTGGTGGTCGTGAACCCGCAAGGAGGAGTCGGTTCGGGCACGCCGGGACTGCATTTCTGGGAATTCGAGTTCGCGGATGGCACTACGAACACGATCTTGTGGGCCGACGAAGAAACGACCGTGACAACAAACCTGGGCGTTGGGCTTACAGACATCTATTCAAACGCCTGGACCGGACCCATCGGCATCGAACCCGTCATTGCTTGGGGCTGGCCCAACAACCGCCTCGGCGGGGTCTTCTCCGTTCAGCCGGTGGCGGCGATTGATGTCACACCGACCGTCGGGGTGGTACCGCTGACGGTGACGTTTACTGACGTCTCGGCTGGCGCCATCACGAACCGCATCTGGCAATTCGGTGACGGCTTCGTAACGAACACGCCCGAGATCGCCGTGGTTCACCAGTACACGGCTCCAGGCACCAACACGGTTCAATTGACAATCAGCGGGCCGAATGGTGTCAGCGACGTCACGAAATCCAACATGATTGTTGTCACGGATTTCTTCCTGCCACTCAATCCAGGAAGCATCACCAACCTCCCGCCTTTCAGTGGTGGAACGACGGGGAGCACGACCACCGTTCAGTCGCCCCATGGCAACGGCAGCCCGCGCAATAATTGGCGGATCATGATCGCCTATTAGCGAGGTTTGTTTCGGGAAACACATCCGCACCAAGACCACGTTCTCCTCCCACATCGGCCTGGAGAAACTTCGAGCCGGAGGTGGGCTGAGTCGGTGAGTTGAGGGTGCTCGGTCCGGGGCGTCAATCCCGCTCGACGTACCGCTGGGCGATTGGGACGCGGCGGCCGATGCCGAATGCCTTGGTGGTCACGCGCAAGCAGGGCGGAGTTTGCTTTCGCTTGTACTCGTTGAGATCGATCTTGCGGACGACGTCGCGAACCAGTTTTTCGTCGTAACCCGTTTCTTTCACAATCTCCGCCGTCGATTTCACCTCTTCCACGTAGCGCTTGATGATCGCGTCCAGCACATCATAGGGCGGAAGAGTGTCCTGGTCGGTCTGATTCGGACGAAGTTCCGCGGACGGTGCTTTCGTGATGGACGACGACGGAATCGGGAATCCATCCTTGCCAGTCGTTTGTTTCCCCATTTCGTTGATGTGCCGCGCGAGCTCGTAGACCATTGTTTTCGGGACATCCGCGATGACGCCCAACCCGCCGTTCATGTCGCCGTACAGCGTGCAGTAACCGACGGCCAGCTCGGACTTGTTGCCGGTGGTCAGCAGCATGCAACCGAACTTGTTCGAGAGGGCCATCAACGTCGTGCCGCGGACCCGCGCCTGGATGTTTTCCTCGGTCGTGTCTTCGGCCACTCCCTTGAACACCGGCTGCAGCGTGCTCTTGAACTGCTGGAAGACGTCCTGAATCACGATCGTCTCCCACCGAATCCCGAGATTGTGCGCCAGGTCCCGCGCGTCATCGACGCTGCCCTTCGAGGAAAATTGCGACGGCATGGAGATCCCCATCACGTTCTGTGGACCGAGCGCCGCGACCGCCAGGCAGGCTGTAACGGCAGAATCGATTCCGCCGCTGAGGCCGAGCACGACGGATTTGAAGCCGCATTTGCGGGTGTAATCGCGGAGTCCGAGTACGAGCGCGTCGTGCAGGGCCGCAGCCGGCTTGACCGCCGGGAACGGAATCATCTTCGGCGAATCCAGGTCGACCAGCAACAGGTCTTCAGCAAATCCGGCGCCGGCGCCGATCAGATTGCCCGCGCCGTCAAACGCAAGGCTGTTACCGTCAAAAACCAATTCGTCGTTCCCTCCCACCTGGTTGCAGTACAAAACCGGGACGCGCTGGCGTTTCGCCACCGCGCGGAGCATTTCGTAGCGCACATGTTCCTTGCCCAGATGGTAGGGTGACGCTGACATGTTGAGCAAAACCTGCGCGGGTCTGTCTCCCCGCATCAGGTCCAGAACCGGGCTGCGTTCGTAGAGGCGCGTCGGCAGATAGTCCTCCGTCCAAATGTCCTCGCACACCGTCAGCCCCAGACGGCGACCGCCGAGTTCGACCACGGCGTTCGACTCGGCCGGCTGGAAATAGCGGTCCTCATCGAACACGTCGTAGGTGGGGAGGAGCATTTTTTGGCGGCGGGCGATGATTTTGCCGTTCTGGATCAGCGCGACGGCGTTAAAGTAATCGCGACCGGGCCGTTTGGAATTGACGTCGACGTAGCCCACCAGCAACGCGGTCGGGCCAACCTGTGGCACCAGTTCCCCCAGCACGCGCAGGTTGTCGTCCACAAAGCGGTGCTTGGCAAGCAGGTCGCGCGGGGGATACCCGGTAATGGCCATCTCGGGGGTCACGACGAGATTGGCACCCGCCGCCGCGCCGCGCCGGCAGTAATCGAGGATTTTGGCCCCGTTGCCGCGCAGGTCACCCACGGTTGGGTCCAGTTGCGCCAGCGCGATTTTCATTCGGGCCAAGGCTCGGCGTTGCGTTTGCCGGCCCGGACAGCGCCGGCCATCGTGAGCGACTGAACCTGCATAAGAGCCATCATATCACCTCGCGGAGAGGGGTCAAAACCTTCCTCGTCATACGAAGCCGGCCCGCGCGGGGACGGTCGGGCTTGAAAAGGGGCTACGCGTGAATAATACTGGGAATCTCTCCCTTCGGGGACGGTGGCTGTTGCCAGCGCCGCGAAAACGGAATTGGATGATGCAATGAGAGATTCAGCGATCGAAGTTTCTGTGGTCATCCCGTGTTTGAACGAAGCGCAGTCGGTCGCTTTCTGTGTGGACAAGGCCCTGGCCGGCTTTCAGGCGGCGGGTATCGTCGGGGAGGTGGTCGTCGCGGACAATGGATCGACTGATGGCTCTCAACAGATTGCCGAACAGCACGGTGCCCGCGTCGTGCGCGCGGCAGTGACGGGCTACGGGCACGCATTGCGGGCCGGCATCGAGGCCGCCCGCGGGCAGTTCATCATCATGGGCGATGCCGATGACAGCTACGATTTTTCCGAGGTGCCGCGATTCGTGGAACAATGGCGCGAGGGATGGGAGGTGGTCATGGGCAATCGGTTCCAGAGCGAAATCAAACCCGGAGCCATGCCGTGGCATCACAAATACATCGGCAATCGGGTCTTGTCCGGCATATTACGGATCTTGTTCCATACGAACATCGGCGATTCGCATTGCGGGATGCGCGGGTTCACGAGGTCGGTCTATCAGCGGATGGACTTGCGGACGACCGGCATGGAGTTTGCCAGCGAGTTTGTCATCAAGGCGGCCAGGCTCGGGGTGCGCATGACGGAAATCCCCATCACGCTCTGGCCGGACAAGCGCGGCCGGCCTCCCCATCTCCGCAGTTTTCGCGACGGCTGGCGCCATCTCCGTTTCATGCTCCTGTACGCTCCCAACTGGTTGTTTCTCGGCCCGGGGGCGACGCTCATGGCCGTGGGACTGGCACTGGTCATCTGGCTGTTGCCGGGAGAACGGTGGATTGGCCATGTGCGGTTTGATATTCACACCTTGTTCTTTGGGGTGCTGTTCACCTTGTTGGGGGTGCAGATCACGTTGATCGGGTTGTTTGCCAAGATTTTCTCGTACACGGAGCAATTCGATCATTCGAATGTCAGCCTGAGTCGTTGGCTGCGGCGGCTGCCGTTGGAAAGCGGGTTGCTCGCGGGATCGGCCCTGGCAGTCGTAGGTTTCATGGGGGACGCGGCAATCTTCTGGGAGTGGAAGCGGGGAGGATTCGGTGACCTGTCAGAGATGCGTTGGTTGCTGTTCTGGTCGATGTTGTTTTTTGTCGGCGTCCAGATTGTGTTTTCGTCTTTCTTCATGAGCATGCTCGGTGTCAGCCGCGGCACATATCGGGGTGATTACGACGACCGCTAGTGTGGTGCGTCAGCGCCAGCCGGCGAATCAGGATGGTTTGGTAGCCATCGCCTGCGCTGCCGCCTTCTTCACGTCCTCCGTCCGCTGATGCCGCCAGCGGGACGTTGGATGCGGGACATTGAACACGGTGCGATGCTCGGGTCGGGACTGCGTATAGATGCTGTACGTAAAGGGCCGTTGGAAATACAGACCCTGCGCGAGGCTTCGCAGATAGTGATGAAGCACAATCGCTGGCCGGAGAGTGCGAATCCATGGAGGTGTCATCTCCCGCTTCATCCGGTCTTCACGCTCCGCATTTGCCTTGAGGTTCATGTTGTCTCCGGTCACGGTAAACGCCGAAGTAAACTGTCGCATGACCGAGATGGTGACGCGCTTCTCCACGAGGGTCATCGCCCAGAACAGATCGGCGATGTCGCGCCACCGAGTGTCGAAACACAGCCCATGCTGCTCCAGGGCGCGGCGGCGGAAGAACATCGAGCACGTGTAGGCGGGAAATCGCAGCCAGAGATGGGATGCCAGCGGCACCATGGCTTTGCGGTGGCAGATGTAGTTTCCCGCGGTGTCGATCACGACCATGTCGGCGAACACCACGTCGACGGCGGGGTGTTGGACAAAAAAATCGTACACGGTCCGCAACGCTCCCGGAAGATACTGTTCATCGCAATTGATGTAGGCGAGGATCTCGCCGCGGGCGCGACGCAGACCACGATTGACCGCATCGTACATACCGCCATCTTTCTCCACATACGCGGTAACCCTCGGGTCGTGGGGGAGCCAGTCCAATGTGCCGTCGTCCGAGCAGGCGTCCTGCACGATGTGCTCGTGCGCCACGCCTTCCTGGTCGGCGACGGAGGCGATGCACAACTTCAGCCATTGGCTGCCCCGGAAACTTGGGGTGATGATCGAGAATTCCATAAATCGCTCTTCTACCGCGTGGATACCGGGCGCTGGGCTTCGCCCTGGCTGTCTGTCACTGTACCATGCTCGATCTCGATGTCGAGCCGTCTTTCCGTGGTGAATTCTATTGCGGGTTGAAACATCCTTTGCTATTCGATGTTGAAGATGTGGCATCTGCCGTCGGCTTTGGAGCCGGGTCTTTGGCAGGGCTAACAATCTGGGTTCTCAACCATGCAACACATGTCTGTATCCGGTTCCACGGCGTCGACGCAAGTCGAAGGCGGACGCCGTCCCATCCTTGTGACGGGATCGCCGCGGTCCGGCACGACCTGGGTGGGGCGGGTGATTGCCGCGTCGCCATTGGTCGGCTATATTCCCGAGCCGTTTAACCTTCATTGCCGACCGGGACGTTGCGCGGCGCATTTTCCCTACTGGTTTTTCTACATCTGCGATGAGAATCAGGAGGAATACACCCAGCACATCAGACGAACCATCGGATTTCAGTACCAGGTACGCGAGGAGTTGAAGGCCACGCGCACACCTTACGATGTGGCGCGGATGGCGCGGGACTTCTCGCGTTTTTGCGTGTACCGATTTCAGCAACGCCGCGCCTTATTCCGCGATCCACACGCGGTCTTGTCGGCCGAATGGCTCGCCCGGCGCTTCTCGGCCGATGTGGTGGTGCTGATCCGCCAGCCGGCGGCGTTCGTCAGCAGTTTCAAAGCGCTGGGTTGGGAACATCCATTCGACCATTTTCTGAAGCAACCCCTGCTGATGCGCGACTATTTGCACCCGTTCGAAAACGAGATCCGCCAATTTGCCGAGCACAGACAAGACCCCGTTGACCAGGCCATTTTACTGTGGAGATTGATCCACGGCGTAATCCTCCGTTATCGCGAGACGCATCCCGAATGGACCTTTGCGCGGCACCGCGATCTTTCGTTGAACCCGATCGGCGAATTCCACCGGATTTTCGAGCGAGTGGGACTGCCCTACGGCACCCGCGAAGAAATCAACACGCGGCACTATTGCATGGCCGAGGCGAATCCGGGGGGATACGTCTGGAACGACGTCGTCCGCAATTCGGCGCAAAACATGAATTTGTGGCGGGCACGGCTGACCGAAGAGGAATTGGCCCGGGTGCGGGAGAAGTGCTCCGATCTCGCCCGCGAATTTTTCACCGAAGACGAAATGCGCGACGCCGGACTCATTGCCAACGCCTAGCGGCGCCGGCGTCTTGCGCGCACAGTGGCAGGCTTGACAAACAGCTGGGGGGATAGCTAGCATACGAATGCGCAAACTTCTTGCATTCTATGGATGACGGCCCCCCTCCTTCGGTAACATGGTGAGATCACGACTGCATACAGTTGTGTGGCTCACACTGCTCTCAGCGGTGCTGACTCTGTTTTTCCGCGAAACGGTTTTTCGCGGGTTCAGCCTGGTGCCGACGGACATGCTCCATCGACTCATCGCGCCGTACAATGATGGCGTTCGGAATACCGACGTACAAAACCACTACGAATTCGATATCGTGCGGCTCGATTATCCATGGGCCCATTTCTGGCAGGACAGCATGCGTCGGGGGGAAATCCCGCTTTGGAATCCACAGGTCTTGGGTGGGCACCCGCTCATGGCCGTAAGCGTCCACGCCGTATTCAATCCGTTCAAAATACTTTACCTGTTTTTGTCCACCGAGCGCGCGTTTAGTCTGGGCATCGTTTTGGGGTTATGGGCGGCCGGCGTGTTCATGTTTGCGTTTCTGCGAGAGTTGGACCGGTCGTATCCGGCCGCCTTCCTGGGCGGGATTGCCTACGCACTAAACAGCCAGTTTGTGATGTGGTACTTGCGCGCGCCGAATGTGTTTGTCTGGGCCCCACTGGTCTTGTTGCTGGTCGAGCGATCCGTGCGGCGCTCCTCATGGGCCGACGCGGCCGGCGCCGGGATCGCGATGGGTGTGGCAATGGACAGCGGGAGTATCCAGGCCGCAGCTCATTTGGGTTTCCTATGCGTCGGTTATCTGGCTGGCAGCATCACCCTGAACGATCGCGGGCGGCGCGCGGAGTCAGTCGGGCGCGCTGGATTGGTCTTGATCGTGGCGATGCTGGTGTACGCCGTTCAGTTGCTTCCGACTCTGGAGTTGATGTTGCGGGAAGGCACGCATCGGCTGCAAACCGTGGGTACAGGGCAGACGAACACCTTTGGTCGCAGGTTGTGGGGCATTCCGTTTCTGGCGACCTTTTTATTTCCCGGTCTGGCCGGTTCGACCGAATCGTATTCCGTGGCCAGTCTGTTTGGCGGCGACATGATCGATTTTAATGGGTACATCGGGGTGGTGCCGTGCGCGCTGTTTATCGTGGGCGCGCTGGTTGTCCGGGAGCGGCGCGTGCGTTGGTTGCTGCTGATCTCGATGGGGGTGTTACTGCTTTTGTTTTTCACGCCGTTGGTGCGGTTTTTGTATCACCGGTTCTTTGTCGTCATGGTGTTCAGCATGTCCGTAATTGCCGCTTATGGATGGGACGCCCTGTTGGACGAGTCCGTCGCCCGGAGCCGCAGGGTTCGAGGTGCGATGATCGGGTTGTTGGTCGCGGGAGCGATGTTGATAGTGGGCGTGCTGGTCGCGCAGTGGGTCATCGCGACGCACTGGAGCCGGCTGCTGGAGTTGGGTCAACAATACGTCACGGCTCACGAGAAGGTGCAGCCTTACGGCACACGGCAATGGCGATTGGATCGGGTCCGGTTGTTCCTGCAACACTATCGGGTGACAAATGTCGTCTTTTGGCTGCCCGCAGCTATCCTTTTCGGCGCTGTCGCAGCGTGGTGGGCGTACGTACGCGGGGCGCTGGGTCGCAGCTCTTTTGCCGCGGTCCTGATTCTCCTGACCGTGCTGGATTTGACGCTGATGGGGCGCATGGTTGTGCCACAAATTGATCTTCAGAAGTTTCCTCTTTACCCGCCCTTGGAGACCATCTCCACCGTTCAGAAGGACCACGGACTGTTTCGCGTCCAAAAGTGGGCGCCCGATTCACCGTCGTTTTTGACGGAGAGCATATTGTCGGCATACGGATTGTCGACGATCAGTGGCAGTGATTCCCTCGCGCCGGAGAACCTGAGTATTCTGCCGTATTGCCGTCACGGGGAATGGACTCCGATTGCTGACCTCGTTAATATCAAGTACGTCCTCGTGCCGGATGGGGTGGATCTCCCCCAGGACCATTTCACCTTCTTGGAGCAGGCTCAGGGAGTTCGCTTGTATCGCAACAATCGGTGTCGGCCCCGGCTGCAGTTCCTATCGGATTGGAAAGTCATCCCGAATCACGACGATGTTCTGGAGGCCATGAGCGCGCCGACGTTTGATCCGACCCGCATGTTGATCGAAATGGATCCACCACAGGGTTTTCGGGGTCCCGCGACCGGGCGCGAAATCTCTGGGACCGACACCACGGTCGAACTGGAGCAATACGGGTGGCGCCGGGTGCGAGGTCACGTTCATTGTTCTCATGCGGGCGCGGTGCTGCTCTCCGACACCTACTACCCGGGATGGCACGCCACGGTGGATGGCGTGCCGGCGCCCATTTATCGCGCTGATTACGTGCTGCGAGCGGTATTTGTCACCCCCGGCGAACACGAAGTTGAGTTTCGCTATGAGCCGCTGTCGTTTCGGCTGGGCGCGGCCATGAGCGGTGTGACGGTGATCGTCGTGGCCGTGGCATGGCTTGTGAGCAAGATGTGGCGACCTAGGAGCGGCGCGTCGGTCCTATGAGCTTGCGGCACTGTGGCGCTTGCGGGCGTAGCGTTTGCCGAGCAGTCGCGACAGCCGGCTCTCCGAATCCATCGTAGAAATCGCCAGTTCGCCGCGCGGCTGGAGGCGCTGATGGATGGCTTGGTAGTGCGTCAGTTTGAATCCGGCGGGGCTTGCCAGAGAATAGCGGATGTGCCATGATGCGGCTATGCCTAAGCGTTCAAGCAGGAAGCGACCGACAGACATAAACCAGCTTGCCCACTTCATCATGTCGGAATCTACGGGGCAGACCTCCCCGAAACCCGATCCGGCCCCGGCTGGGGGCAAGAATCCCGCTGCCGTAGCTCTTGGAAAACTGGGCGGACTGAAGGGCGGACCGGCCCGCAAGATCGCCCTCTCAGAGCGTCGCCGGAAGCAAATCGCTCGCGCTGGTGCCAAGGCTAAGTGGGCTAAATACAACAAGATACACAAGAAGCAGCAACAAGGTGGTTAACATTAGCCCTAAAAGGCTTCCATCCACACAAGCCGACTAAGCCTTTTCTGGCCTATCTTTGAAAAAAAGTGCTCCTGAGCCATTGACTTTCTTCTGGCTGAGTTTTATAGTCCCGGCAACATGGAGCAGAACCAAGACCGGCTGACGTTGCTCAAGGGCCGCTACCTAGCTCAGATCAAGAGCAAGGAGACGGAGATTGAGGAACTACGAACCAAGGTTAGGCTCCTCGATGAAATTGACGCGGAGGCGCAAAAGTTTCTCTCTCTTGGTGACAACGACTTAAACCTCAAGGGCGAGAAGATGGTGAAGGCCGCACAGCGAACCGTCAACAGCATCGGCACCAATGGCGGCGTTACGATCAGCGACGTTGCCGATTACATGAAGGCCCACGGATTTGAATTTGTGGGCGAGAACTACAAGATTTCTCTCGCCAAGGCTCTAAAAGCACTCGCTTCGCGTGGTGCCATTTCGGGGCGGCGAGACGGTCATCGGTGGAAATTTACGGCTGCGAAGCCGTAAAACAGACCGGCCCGCCATGGCGGGCCGGTAACAGGGGCCGGGCGACCTCCTGCAAAGGGTGCAGGGTCGGGTCGCTCGGTTCTCTTTTCTATCTGTGGGGCACTGTACCACGGAGCCCCACAAAGTCAAGCCCCACACTTGGCTAAGAACATAACCAAACCGCTCAAGCAGCCATATTTACTTTTGTGCTTGACCGATCAAGCATGAACTGATACATTCGCACCATGAACAAGCTGAGTAGTGAAAAACAGGTTTCGGTGGTTGCCGCTCTGGTCGAAGGCAACTCCATGCGAGCCGTCCAACGGATGACGGGCGTGGCACAAAACACCGTTGTCAAGTTGCTCTGTGACCTTGGCCGGGCTTGTGCCAAGTATCAGAATGAACACTTGCGCGACCTGACGTGCTCGCGCATCCAATGCGACGAAATCTGGACATACTGCCACGCCAAAGAGAAGAACCTTCCCGATGAGCTAAAGGGCAAGTGGGGGTATGGCGACGTGTGGACTTGGGTTGCTCTGGACGCGGATACGAAACTTGTTGTGTCGTGGTTGGTGAGCAGCCGGGATGCTGGCGCGGCCTACTTTTTCATGCACGATCTCAAGAGCCGTCTGGTCAATCGTGTGCAACTCACGACCGATGGACACAAACCATATCTGTCAGCGGTCGAGGATGCGTTCGGCTCTGAAATCGACTACTCCATGCTGGTCAAGATGTACGGCAATCCAACAGGCGTTGAACACCACTACAGCCCGCCAGTGTGCACCGGATGCACCACACTGGCCGTATCAGGGAATCCAGACCCGCAGCATGTCTCAACCAGCTTTGTGGAACGGCAGAACCTCACAATGCGAATGCAGATGCGCCGGTTTACCCGCCTGACAAACGCTTTCTCAAAAAAAGTCACGAACCTTGAGCACGCGGTTGCCCTGCATTACATGCACTACAATTTCTGCCGGATTCACCAGTCTTTGCGCGTGACACCAGCGATGGAAGCGGGTGTTACCGACCACGCTTGGAGCCTTGAGGAAGTGCTCGCCTTGCCGGACTGATTTGGGCTTTCCGGTTGTTCCGCTCTGTGGCATTGTGTGCTTGTTACCCAACCCTAACCGTAGGAAGAAAAACATGCACTCCATCCTGTTTATCGTTGAGGCCAAACCCGATCTTTCAGAACGCCAAGCAGCCGACTGGGTGTTTCAATTAGACCGTATCGACAAGCTCGCAGGGCTGCCCGATAAAGCCATGCGGCTTCACCCAGGTGCTTATTTGCTGCGTGGAAGCGATGGGTTGCCAGCTTTAGCCAATTTGATACGGCAGGCTCAGGACTCGCACTTTTCGTATCGTGTCCTGTTTTTCGACAAAGACCCGCAGTGGTTGTGCTCGCCAAAGACGGCTGTGACAACTGCTTAGTTTTCATATCCGCTATTCTCCGTTTGAGGGGGGGAAACCAATTGCCCTCAAACTGACGCACTACCGATGACTTGGATGTCTCGACACGCCCCCCGCGACTGCGATAAATTGATGCGAGCATGTTGCGGAACATCCAATGCGTCGTCCCCAACCCGAGGAACACTACTCTCACATGCCAGGCTTGAAAGTTTCGGTCATTACGCCGTCGTTCAACCAGGCGCGGTTCCTGCCCGAAACCCTGGCAAGCATTCGCGCCCAGGATTATCCGGACATCGAGAACATTGTCGTGGACGGCGGTTCCACCGACGGGTCGGTGGACATTCTCCGTGCGACGCCGGGGATCCGCTGGATCTCGGAACGCGACAAGGGCCAGGTCGACGCGCTCAACAAGGGCTTTGCCATGGCCACGGGCGAGATCGTGACCTGGATCAATTCCGATGACACGATCAGCCCCCACGCCGTCCGCATCGCCGTTGACGCACTCGAGCGCACGGGCGCTGACGTGGTGTACGGCGACGTGCGCATCATCGCCCCGGACAGCGCCCACATTCGGATGTTCTACGGGATTCCGTTCGACTACCCCGTGTTCCTGTACGGCATCAATTACATCGGCCAGCAGTCCGCCTATTTTCGCCGCTCCCTCCTCCAGAAGGCGGGCCCGCTGCGCCTCGAATACGACAACGCCTTCGATTACGAGTTGTGGCTGCGGATGGCGCTGCACGGACGGTTCGTGTATGTGCCGGAGCTGCGCGGCCAGATTCGCGTGCATCCCAACGCCAAGTCCATCGCTCTCGCCAAACGGACATGGGCTGACACTGATCGGATTCGCGTCGAGTACTGGAGCAAGGGTGGTTTGCCGAGCTTCCTGTCCAAGCGACCCTTTGTTCGGTTCGTCAACTGGTACTACCGCTACAAACGTCTCCGCCAGATTCGAAAGGACTCGCGGACGCGGGTGACGCCCCGCGTGCTGATGCTGGGGTATTCGCCGCCGCCCGATGGCCCGGCCGAGATGTACCAGGCCCTGTTGCGGTCGTCGTTTGCCGAACGCTTCGACGTGACATTCGTCAGCCTGAACGTCGTGCGAGACCGCAGCGGGTTCGGTCCCCTGGTGCGCCAGATCGCGAGTGAATTCTACCATCTCATTAGTCAACAATTTGACTTCGTGTTCTACCCGCTGTCATTGAACCGTGGAGCTATTCTCAAGGGCACGCCGTTTCTCGCGATGGCCCGCGCGTTTGGCGTGCCAATCGTGCTGTACGGTCACGACGACGGCCTGGCGGAGTTCCGCGAAAAATCGTCGGGCTGGTTGCGCCGCCGGATCGATCGGACGATTCGCGGCGCGGAGGCGGTCATCGTGCCGGACGAGAACCGGCGGCGCGATTTTCTGGGGCATCTCCGCGAGGACCAGGTGTTGGCGGTCCCCGCGGGGACCGTCAAGGACCACGGTCAGCGCCTGGCTGCCGTGTTCGATGAATTGCTCTCACGGCGGAACAAGGGCGGAGCGCGTCCGGCGAAGACTTAATCATCTTGGCGAAATAGTGAAATCACGGCTGCAGACATTCGGCTGGCTGACCTTGTTGTCGGTGGTAATCGCGGTCTTCTTCCACGAGACGATCTTTCGCGGATTCAGCCTGGTGCCAACCGATGTGCTGAACCAACTGGTCGCTCCCTACAATGCCGGGGTGCAAGATGTTCGCGTACGGAACCACTACACGTTCGATATTCTGCGAGCCGACTTCCCATATGCGATGTTCTGGCACGACGACGCGCGGCGCGGGGAGATTCCGCTCTGGAACCCGCTGATACTCGGCGGGTTTCCCTATTTGGCGGACAGCCAATATGGCGTGGTGAGTCCATTCAAGATTCTGTACCTGTTCCTGTCTTCGGAACGGGGGTTCAGTCTGGGTATCGTGCTTCAGATCTGGCTGGCGGGCGTGCTGATGTTCGCCTTCCTGCGGGAGCTGGGGCGGTCAGGCCCGGCCGCGTTCATCGGAAGCATCGGCTACGCGCTGTGCAGCCAGTTCCTGATGTGGTACTGGCGGTTGCCGAGCACGTTTGCCTGGGCGCCGCTGATCCTCCTGCTGGTGGAACGTTCGGTCCGCCGCACGTCATGGGGATATGCCGCCGGCGCGGGTGTTGTCCTCGGCCTGGCAATGATCTGCGGAAATATCCAGGCTTCGTCACACCTTGGATTCTTGTGCACGGGTTACCTGGCGGGCACGGTTTTCGCCGTCGATGCCGACAGCCGCGCGAAACGGGTGGCGCGCGCGGGGACGGTCCTCGTGGTGGCGGGCCTCGTCGCCGCGGTGCAATTACTGCCGAGCATCGAGGTGTTGGCTACAGGCATCACGCGCGACCTGCATGAGGCCGGACCAAGGGAAAGCGTGCGTCACACGCTGTTGGCGATTCCCTTTCTGCTCACCTTTATGTTTCCCGGGCTGGCTGGTTCGACCGAGAGCTTCAGTCTGGCCAGGACGTTCGGAGCCGATATGGCGGAATTCAACGGCTATATCGGGATCGTGCCCTGCCTGTTGTTTGTCGTCGGCGCGTTCACCTCGCGCGAGCGGCCCGTGCGCTGGCTGCTGCTGACCGCCGCGGCCACGTTGTGCATCCTGTTTTTCACTCCGTTGCTCCATCTCTTGTATTACCGGTTCCTAATCGTCGTGGTCTTTGTCATGTGCGTGGTGGCCGCCCACGGCATGGACAGCATCCTGGAAACGCCGGCTGCGGGCCAACGCGCCATCCGCCGGACGCTGACAAGCCTGGCGGTGTTGGGCGCGCTCGTGTTGTTGAGCGTTCTCGCCGTCCAGTGGTTTGTGGCCGCGCACCGGGACCAGTTGTTGGAGGCCGCCCAGAAATATGTGGCGCAACACCGGACGCAGCAGACGTTTGGCCCGGAGAAATGGCAGGCCGACCGTGTGCCGCTGTTCCTGCAGCATTACCGCATCACCAACGTCGTCTTCTGGTTGCCGTTGACGCTGCTGGCCGGCGTGGTTGTCGGCTGGCAACTGTATGCGCGCGGCCGCCTCGGTCGGAACGCGTTTTGTGTCGCGCTGATTCTCTTCACGGTGGCCGATCTCACCATATTGGGTCGGAACATTGTCCCGCAGATCGATTTGTCGCGGTATCCGCTCTATCCACAACTGGAAACCATCGCGACGATACGGGCGGATCACGGACTGTTCCGCGTGCAAGAGTGGGCCCCCGGCGAAGAAGGGATATTCTTCCCTTGGGGCCTCCTGACGGCCTACGATCTGTCTGTCGTCAACGCCGCCGTCTCTCTGGAACCCGAGGATCTGGAGCTTCTGCCCTACCAACGCGCGGGGCAGTTGACCCCGTTGGCTGACCTGATCAATATCAAGTACGTGCTCGTGCCGGACAATGTCACGCTGCCAGACGACCATTTCTCGCTGCTACAGCAATCCCCGGGGGCGCGGTTGTACCGCAACGATCGGTGCCTGCCCCGGGTGCAGTTCATCGCGGCTTGGAAGGTGATCCCGAACCACCGCGAGGTCCTGGCTGCCATGACCGCGCCATCCTTCGAGCCGAGCCAAACCGTGTTCATCGAATCGGACCCGCCTCCGTCATTCCGCGACCAGCCGTCGCGGCCAGACCCCTCCCGAGATAACGCGGCGAAAGTGGAAGTGGAGGAATATGCCTCGCGCCGTGTGCGCGCTCGCGTCCACTGCCCGAGACCCGGCATCGTGCTGCTGTCGGATATCTTCTACCCGGGCTGGCAGGCGATGGTCGACGGTTTGCCCGTGCCCATCTACCGCGCGGACTACGTCATGCGGGGGGTGTTCGTTTCTGCCGGCGACCACGAAATCGAGTTTCGTTACGCACCGCGTTCATTCCGATTGGGGGCGACCATCAGCGTCGGCACGATCGCCGTATTGGGCGTGATTGGATTCTGGCGGCGAGCGTGTCGTCGTCGCGGGGATCCTGTTGCCGGCTTGTGAACGAACCGCGGTTTCCTGATCTCGATCACCGGCGCCGACCGAGCAGGCGGTTATTCGTCCCACGGCCGAAGCAAGGCCTCGACCACCTGCTCGACGCCTGGCCAATCTTCCAACACGCGGTTGGCGGTCAATCGCGGATCGGGCCGATACCCGCGCGGCATTTTCGCCGAACTGACGAACCGCGCGGCCGGGGGGAGCCACTCGCCGATGTTGACGACGCGCGCAATCACGAGTGTGCGGCAACCGAGCCACGCGGCCAGATGCAGCGCGGCGGAATCATTCGTCACGACGAATTCCGACGCGCTCAACGCGCTCATGAGGGACTGGTCGACCAGCCGCGCCACATCGCTCTCCTTCACGGCGGGAGGCAGCGGGTCGTTCGGGCCAACGACGACGTGGGTCTTGTAGCCCTTTTGTCGAAGCAGTTCGCCCAGCGCCGCCACGTCCGGGTACTGCTTGGCTGGCCAGTGTGAGCCGGCATGAATGGTTACGCTCCCGTTTGAGGGAGCATTTCGCTGGCGCTCGCGATACGCTGATGACAGGCGGTCGTACGCCACGCCGGCCAGTTCGGCCCACGCCCGGTAATGGTTGCGCACCTTCAGCCATCCGGCGGCGTATGGGACATCGAAGACCGCCGAATAATGCGGCAGGAACTCACACCAGCCGGTGAAGCGGCAGGTGGCGGCGGGAAACAACCGGCGGGCGGCGCGGCGGTCGCGAACGTCCCCGCGGATATTGAGCACGTTGCAAGGATCCGTTACGAGCGGCGAGATCGCATCGAGGTCGAACGCGTTGCGCCGTGAGTTGGTCGTGTACGGAAGTTCCACGCCGAGCAGATCGATTTCCGCCGGCAGAAGCGCCCGCAACAGCGGATGCCAGCGGCTCTTGCAGGCCAGAACGGAGTCGGCAGGCTTCTCGCGGGCGATGGCGGCGGCAATCAGCACGTCGCCCAGCCCCCACGGTTCGAAATAGATCGTTTTCCGGCTCATCGCCATCTCAGTGATTGCCGCTGCGCTCATCAGCGCAGCGTTTGGTGTGCGCCTCGTGGCTCGACCGATCCGGGGTTGCGGAAGACGTATTCACCGTGGCCGTGTATATTGACACAAACCATGTGCGCGTGGAAGCCGGGACAAATTGCTGTTGTGCGGTCGCAGTCGGCACAGTATAAGACTGCCCGAAAGTTTGGATGATGGATTTCGCCCTGTCGATCATCGTGCCCGTTTATAACGAGGGGGTCAACGTCGAGCCGTTGCTGGCGCGCATCGCCGACGCGCTGCCGGGGTTGCCCGCTCCGAACGAGGTCATCATCGTCGACGACGGCAGCCGCGACACGACGATTGCCAAACTACGGGCCGCAAAGCAGAAGTACCCCTGGCTCAAGATCATTGAATTGCGACGCAACTTCGGCCAGCACGCCGCCACCTACGCGGGGTTCGATCTGGCCAAGGGCGCCATCGTGGTGACGCTCGACGGCGATTTGCAGAATGATCCCGCCGACATCGCGAAGCTGCTGGAGAAGATGAAGGAGGGCTACGAGATCGTCTGCGGCTGGCGCAGCGATCGCAAAGACCCGTTCCTCTCGCGCAAACTGCCGTCGCTGATCGTCAATCGCCTCATCCGTAGCGACGCGCCGACGCCGATCCACGACTACGGGTGCTTCCTGCGGGCTTACACCCACGAGGCAGCGAAAGAGCTATCGCAATACTCAACCAACCGCGGCTGGTTTCCGGTATTATTTGCCAAGCTCGGCTATCGCGTGGGCGAAGTCGTCGTGTCGCACCACGAGCGGCCCGGCGGCGAGCAGTCCAAGCACGGCTTCTTCCGGCGGATGGAACAATTCATGTCGGTATTTCTCGGGGCGCGGGCCAAGCCGTTTCAATTCGTTCAGATTATCGGCGGCGCCGGCCTGGGGCTGAGCGGGCTGGGTCTGGTGGCCGCGATCGTATGGGGACTGAGCAGCGGCGACAGGCGGTCACTGATCCTCGGACTGGCGGCGATCGGAGTGAGCCTGTGGAGTTTCCTCACCATCGTGGTTGGCATGATCGGCGAATATCTCGTCGGCATGAACTACGAAATCGGCCGCCATCCGAAATACCTCGTCCGCGCCATCCACGAGTGAACCGCTAATCCTCGTAGCCGTTGGGGTGGGCGAGGTGCCAGCGCCAGGCGCTTTCCAAGATCGGTTCGATCGAATCGAAGCGCGGTTTCCAGCCCAGCACTTTGCGGACCTTTGTCGAGTCCGCGACCAGTTTCGGCGGATCACCAGGGCGATTCGGTTTTTCCACGGCCTGGATGGTGCGCCTGGAGATTTTGCGGGCCATCTCGACGATTTCCTTCACCGAGTAACCGGTGCCACTGCCGAGATTGAACACGTTCGATTGTGTCGCGCCAAGCGCCAGCCGGTGCGCCTGGGCCAGATCGATGATATGCACGTAGTCGCGGATGCACGTGCCATCGGGCGTGGGATAATGTGTGCCGTAGATATCGACCGCAGGCGTCTTCCCGAGCGCGACTTTGAGGACGTTGGGGATCAGGTGCGTCTCTTCGCGGTGATGTTCGCCGAATCTCTCCGACGCGCCCGCGGCATTGAAGTAGCGCAAGCACACGTACCGAATCCCGAAGAGTTTTTCGTACCAGGCCAGGATCTTTTCCACCATCAACTTGGACTCGCCGTAGGGGTTGATCGGGCTCTTCGGAGTATCTTCCATGATCGGCACCTGTTGGGGAACGCCGAAGATGGCACAACTGGACGAAAACACGAAATGCTTTGTGCCCGCGGCGAGGCAGGCATCGAGCAGGTTGACGGCATTGGAGATATTGTCGCCGAGGTAGATGCCCGGATTGGTCATGCTGGCGCCAACGAGCGTGTTCGAGGCGAAATGCATGACAGCGTCCGGGCGCAGACGCTGAAGGTGTTGCAGCACCAGCGGCCGGTTCTTCAGGTCACCCTCAACAAACTCGGCGCGGTTGTCGACCGCCGAGCGATGACCCTCGCTGAGGTTGTCGAATACGGTGACCTGATAGCCCGCGTTGAGTAGTTCCTCGACGCACACGCTTCCCACGTAGCCGGCTCCGCCGGTGACAAAGACTTTCATGCGCAGTTTTGTAACCAGCGAGGCGTGTCGTCGCAAGCTCTTTGTTGGGCAGGGGACGAGGGCGTGAAGTCGGTGAGCGGGTCAACGGGTGGTCTTGCGGGAGCAGATCACCGTCATCCAGGAGTACTTGCGGGAGGCGGGGATATGACGAAACACCCATTCGTCGACGTTCTGCAGAATGTGCAGCAATCGCGGATGATATTTGCCCTGCCGCACGTCATCCATCCAGTAGGGAAACGCTTTGCCCCTGAGTTTCAACGATGTGAAGCGCATGGTGAACAACAGCAGCGAGACCAGATGATACTCACGGTGCTCCAACTGGCCAAACTGGCTGGTCAGGAAATCGAAGTCGCGCTGCTCCAGCGGGCGTTCGTCGGCGGTGCGGAGGTCCTTCGCAAACACGCGGTAGATGTCGCTGAAGATGCTTCCCTTCTGCGGTTCGAGAAAGATCCCGCGTCCGCCGGGTTTCATGACGCGGACAATGTTGGGGACGGCCACGGTCATATCCAGGTGGTGCAGGACGCCGTCCGCGAATACGAGGTCGAAGTAATCATTCGGGAAGTCCATGTCTTCGACGCGACCGGCGCGTCCGTGCACCCGGTCACCGACGCCGTGGGCGACAGCCAACTGGCGGGTGAGTTCCACCATTTTTTCCGACACGTCGAGCGCCGACACGTCCGCCCCGCGAAGGGCGAAGAAGACCGACGTGTCGCCCTGGCCGCAGCCGATGTCCAGGACGCGCTGGCCGCGCACGTCGCCAAATTGTTCGAGAACGCAGACATTTTCCCGGCAGGTGGGTGCGAAGACCTGGAGGGGCGACAACTTGTCTGCCGTCAATTGCTCCGCGTACCGATCATAGTATCGGCTTTCCGCTTCGGCGCGCTGCGGCAGTCCTGTCGGGGCGGCGGGTGAATCCATGCGCGGATAATATACCACGGCGTGATGAAGTGAACCGGAATTTCCGCGGCATCTCGACATTGCCGGGTGTTCTGTGTAGCATAATTTGGTGGACACGCGGAAATTACGGCTTGTGGTGGTCGGACACCTGCCGCCGCCGTACTTCGGTCCGAGCGTGACGTATTCGGCGCTGATGCATTCGGCGTTCCCCGAGCGGTTCGACGTGGCGTTCATCGACCAGACCGTCATCAAGACGGTCGGGGAGCTGGAACGGCTGCAATTCCGCAAGCTCGTGCTGCTGGCGCGGATGGCGTGGCAACTGCTGGGTCACTTGATCCGCCGCAAGTACGACTACCTGTTTCTGTCCGTCTCTTGCAACCGCAACGCCTTCCTGAAAGAATGGCTGCTGATCCGCGTGGCCGGGCTCTTCGGCGTACCCCCGGTCCTGTACGCGCACGCGAACGGCTTCTTCGATTTCTACAAGAAATCGTCGCCGGGAATGCAACGGCGGATCGAGAAAACGGTCCACGGCGCGGCAGCCGCGATCGTGATGGGGGAAAGCCAGCGGTTCAACTTCGACCGTTGGCTGCCGGCGGAGCGGATTTTCGTCGTCGCCAGCGGCATCGAGGCGGCATCGCTTCCGAAACGTTCCACGGCGGCGGGCGGACCGTTCACGGCGTTGTTTCTCGGCAATCTGATTCGCGAGAAGGGCGTGTTCGTCCTGCTCGAGGCGGCGGCAATAGTCGTGAAGACGCATCCCGACGCGCAGTTCATCTTCGCGGGCGACTGGCCGCTGCCGAGCGACCGCGTCGAAGCCGAACAGAAGATCCGCGAGTGGGGAATCGAAAAGAACGTGTCGTTCGCGGGAGTCGTCTGGGGCGATCGGAAATGGCAACTGCTGGTGGACGCCGACGCGCTGGTATTTCCGTCATACTACTACATGGAAGTCCACCCGCTGGTGGTGGTCGAGGCGATGCGGGCGGGGTTGCCAGTGATCTCGACGAAGTGGGCCGCGATTCCCGAGATGGTGAACGACGGCGTGAACGGCTTGTTGGCGGCGCCACGAGACGCGGACGATCTGGCGGAGAAGATTCTGCGGATCATCGACGATCCATCGTTGCGGCAGAGGATGAGCGAGGCCAACCAGCGACGGTTCAACGAGTTCTTCACGCACGAGCGGTATGGCGAACGGATCATCCGCGTTTTTGAGAGGCTGGCGCGGGCCGACGGAAAGCCTTGTGCCGTGTCCGCGGGGTCGATGTCAAGTGTCAAGAGTTGACCCCTGAGACAAGTGTCAAGAGTTGACCCCTGAGATTGTCTTTCCTCATTCGATCTGGTTACCCCTATTTAATGCCGCTTTCGTCTTGGCGGCCGCCGCGCGCAGACTTTCAGCCACCATTTCCGACCGGTGTCAGTGTTCGCCCAGCCTTTGCTAATATAATGCAGATGATATGCAATAATCAGAAATTGTGTTGCATCGTGACATTGAAACTGCTAGTATGAGTCTTGCTCACCCCGTTTGGGGGCTGTTGTCCACGCCCCTTTGAAGCCTCATTTCTGTGCGAGGCTGGTAGGAGAAGCTGATTCATAGCGAACTACATTCTTGTGAGGCGAGATCGAAACTGATCGCGCAGGGCGGCGCGTGCGGTTGTTTGGCCACCCCCGATCGTACTCAGCACAACAGTACATCCGTCATTCTCCGTGGACGGATTGGCTCTCGCCTGATGAAATCGCGCCTGATAACCGCGGTGGTCTGCGGGGTGTTCTGGAGCGTGACGCAATATTTCGGGGTCGTTCACCACCATGAACACGACCGTTGCCCCTTCCAAGAGCACAAGGATTGCGCCGCCTGTGAGTGGCAGATCAATGCCGTCACAGATGTCCCCTGTGCCGTCCCACTAGTCGTTGGCCCTGTCTTGGAAAGGCCACTGGAAGTATTCGATTTCACCTCGTACACCGCTCCGTCGTTTTCCTTTTCCCTGAGCCGCGCTCCTCCTGCCGCCTCGGCATAATCTCATAGTCGCCGTTATCTGAATTCAACTTCCGGCCCTAACTGTCGGCCGGTGATAACCTAATTCTCAGGAGAATACTTACGTGAAGAGATGTCTTTGCAGAGTCGTGCTGGCGATGGCGCTTTTGACGCCGTGCGCCGCTCGCGCCGATGGGATGGATAGCGCCCTCGTCGCGTTGAAGCAACAAGTGCAGCAGATGCAACAGCAGATGCAGCAGTTACAGCAGAAGATACAGCAGTTGGAAGCAACCAAAACGTCCGCGCCACCCGCGTCCGTAACCTCGCCGGCCGGGACCGTGACGCCCGAGCAGTTGAAGGAAGTGGATGAAAAAGTAGACAAGGTGGTCGAGGCTCAGAAGAAAACGTTGATGAGCGAATTCAATCCGGCCATCGGGCTAGTTGGCGAGACGATTTTCTCGTACCGGTCGCGAGGCTCGGACGCGACGGGTAGCGATAGACCTGGCGGGTGGGATGTGAACCAACGATCGGTCGAGCTGAACGTCGCGGCGTCGGTGGATCCGTTTGCGAAAGGGTATGTGGTCGCCAACGCTTCCGCGGATGCGGCCACCGGCGAATCCACATTCGGCATCGAGGAGGCGGCGTTGCAGACGACTTCGTTGCCGTGGAATCTGGAACTGAAGGCCGGGCGGTTCTTCGGCGAGTTCGGAAAACTGGAGTACATTCACGATCACGAGTTGCCGTTTGTCAATCGCCCGCTTGCTATCGATCAATACATCGGCGGCGAGTCGCGCTCGGACGGCTTGCAGCTCAACTGGCTGTTACCGGTCGAGCAGTACGTCAGTTGGACCGTGGGCGTCGGCGATTCGTTCGGCGGCGATTCCCCCCCGAGCGATCCGGGTGGATTCCGCAGCATTGATGAGTTAAACTTCTGGAGCCGGCTCTCGACGTACTTTGACCTGACACCGGATTGGCAGGTCGAGACGGGTGTATCGGGCTTGTTCAACCCCCGCACCAACGACCGCGGGGGTATCGATGCGCAAACGGGTCCCGGCGGATTGCCGATGACGGAACACGAACGTCGCCTCGGCGGTTTGGACTTCCAGTTGCGCTACATACCGCTACGCGACAATCAATTCCGCAGTCTCACTTGGGGAACGGAATTGCTGTACAGCGACAACCGGTATCTCGCAGATCCCGATGGCACACCCGGCAACGGTGACGAGTTCAGCCGCTCAGTCGGGTCGTTCGGGATGTATTCGTACCTGACGTGGAAGTTTCACCGGCAATGGTCGGCTGGTTTTCTGTTCGATTACGTACAGAACGCCGCCAATGAACACGATGTCACGTACGCCTACTCGCCCTACGTCACCTGGGCGCTCAGTCACTGGAATCAATTGCGCCTGCAATACACGCACACCGAGCCCAACGCGGCTTCCGGCCTGAAGATCGACGATGCTGTGTACATGCAATGGGCGTGGATTATCGGCGCCCACTCGCACGGCTGGCAACAACGCTAACTGAAGAAAGGAGAGAACAATCATGAAACTATTCCGTTTATTGTTGATGGCCAGTCTGATCGCGTCCGCGGCGCAGGCGAAAATCCGCGTCGTCACGACGCTCACGGACTTGGCTGACTTTACCCGCGAGGTCGGTGGTGATCTCGTGGAGGTTCGCAGTCTGGCGACCGGCATCGAGGATACCCATGGCGTGCCGATGAAGCCGAGCTTCGTTCCGGTGATGAATCGGGCGGATCTCATTGTGCTGGTGGGCTTCGACTGCGAGCACGCATTTCTGCCGGCGTTGTTGGAGGCCTGCAAGAATCCGAAGATTCAGAAGGGAAACATTGGCTACGTGGATTGCGCGAAAGGGATCACACCCGTGGACGTGCCCAAGTCGACGGACCATTCCGAAGGCGACGTGCATCCGTACGGCAACCCGCATTATACGCTGGACCCGGTTCTGGCGAAGACCGCGGTCGCGGAAATCTGCGATGCACTTGTGGCGTTTGCGCCGGAACACGAAGCCGAGTTCAAACGCAATCGCGATGCCTACCTCGCCACACTCGACGCCAAAATCGCCGAGTGGAAAGCGGAGGTCGCGCCGATCAAGGGCGCGGCGTTCGTTTCGTACCACGAACACTGGCCGTACTTCGCCGAACGTTTCGGCCTGAAGTATTTTGGCACGATCGAACTCAAACCCGGTATCGATCCCACAGCACGCCACATTGAGGAACTGGTCTCTTCGATGAAAGCCGAACACGTCCCGATTGTCGTCCGCGAGCCGCAGTTCCCGGAGAAAGTGCCGAGGCTGATTGCGGAGCAGACCGGGGCGACATTGGTGAAACTACCCATTATGCCGGGCGGTGTGGCGGGCACGGACACCTACATCGAGATGATGGATTACATCATCAAGACATTGGTCGCCGCAGCAAAGAAATAAGCACGCTGGACGCGGGCCTGCTCCGAAAGCTTTCGGGGCAGGCCCGGTCCGATAAACTCATGAGCGAATCCCTGATCACTCTGGATAACCTGAGCATCGGCTACAACAATCAACCGGTGCTCTCCGGCATTTCACTTTCCATTGCCCGTGCCAGTTTCACCGCTCTTCTGGGGGTGAACGGTTCGGGCAAATCCACGCTGCTGAAGACGTTGCTGGGACTCTTGCCGCTGATTGCAGGACGCGTCCGAATCGATGCCCCGGTGATTTTCGGGTACGTGCCTCAAACAATTCAATTTGATCCACTCTATCCATTAACGGGATTTGAAGTGGCGCTCATGGGGGTTTATGGGCGCGTCCGGCCCGGCCGTCGGGTTCCGCAGGCTGAACGGGACTTCACTCGCGAATGCCTGAAAGCAACAGGCGCGGGAGAATTTGCGCACCAACGATTCAATGAGCTTTCCGGTGGTCAGAAACAGCGCGTGCTCATCGCGCGGGCTTTGGCCACCAAGGCAAACGTGCTGGTATTGGATGAGCCCACCGCTGGCGTCGACGCGGCGGCGACGCATTCGCTGTTGGAGTTTATCACGGAGATCCATGAGGAACGAAAGTTGACGGTCCTGCTGGTCACACACGACCTGCCGCTTGTTCGAAAACACGCGCGACAGATTATCTGGCTGCACGACGGCAAGGTCTTGCACGGCACCGTGGCGGAGTTGCTCACGCCGGAACGGATGGCGGAGATTCTTGAAATGGAGATGAGCTAATATGGACGCGCTACACCAGATTCTCTCGCCCGATTTTCTGTTGCGCAATTCCGTCTACACCAGTGTGCTCATCGGACTTGCCTGTCCGCTGGTCGGTGTGTTCCTCGTCCTACGACGATTGGTATTCATGGGCGTGGCGCTGCCGCAAATCTCCTCGACGGGCGTGGCGGTTGCGTTATCCGTGCCCTTGTGGCTCGGCGCGGTGCAGCCGCAGCACACCGCGCAAAGCGAGCACGTGCTAGCGTTTCTGGGCTCACTCATCTTCTCGTTGGTTGCAATCCTCATCCTGGCGTTTCTGGAGCGACGCGGGCGCGGCATGGCGGAGGGGCGGCTGGGCACGGCCTACGTCGTCGCCGCCGCGTCGAGCATCTTGTTGCTATCGAAGAATCGCTACGCCGAGATTGGCTGGCTTGATTTGCTGAAGGGTGAAGTCATTACGATTTCCAACTTTGATCTCACACTCACAGCCGCCGCACTGGCAGTTGTGCTCTTGGTGCTCGGTCTGTTTCACAAAGAATTACTGTTTGTCTCGTTCGACCGCGACATGGCGACCACATTGCGGAAGCGCGTGCTATTCTGGGACGTGTTGCTGTACTTGCTTATCGGGTTGACGGTGTCGATGGCTGTGCTCAGCGTGGGGCCGCTGATCGCGTTTGGCTTCCTGCTGATTCCGCCGCTAACCGCGCACCTCTTCGCCCGCAACATGCGCCAGTTCACCACCTTCGCTTCGCTGTTGGGCGGGGCGACCGCATTTATCGGGTTCTGGCTGGCCTATCAATGGGATTTGCCCGTCGGCCCGACTGATGTGGTGTTGTTGGGATTCGTTTACGGGATGGTGTGGGTCGTTCAGTGCCTCATCCGACTTTCAAGAACCGAACGGAAGGCATATGCGTGATTCAACAAACCAAGCCGTGTTGGCACTACGTGGCTTGCGCAGGTCATATCGCAAACCGGCGTGTGATCGTGTTCGGGCGTCCAACATCGGCTACATGTTCCTTAAATCGGCGGCGTGCCTGGCGCTTCCACCGTTTGGGAGTTCCTTGCCGTATTTGCCCTTTGCGGTGTTCAGCTCAGCAATGCTAAGGGTCTGCCTCAGAAATGCAGATGACAAACCGAGCTTGTTAGCAGCCAACTTGTAGGTGGTAGCTTCCACAAAACTCAAATCGCGCAAATTTATGGCAAGATTGCTGAAATTGCTCCAGTGGATAGGAGCGCTACTGCTTCTGCTATCCGCCATTGGAGCCACGGCGTTGATCATGCGTTGCCTGTTCATCCCCGGAGCTCTCGACTACGCAGCCATCGGAGAGCTTGGCTTGGTCGGGTGCATCTTGACACTGCCACTATAATCAAGGGGTGAACGGTTCCCCACCCGTATGGAACAAACATCCAGCCGTGGGAGGACCATGAACACCGAGAAACCATTTGCCCGCTCGCTGCGGGAACTCGAAGACGAGGTGCTGGCCGAAGGCCAGGAATGGATGCGCCAGCGCCTGCAACAGAAACTGCAAGAGCAAGCCGACCGCACGGGTCGGGTTTTTCCCCCACAGCCAGCGCCGTCTGTGGAACGCCCGCGCCAAGACGATGCACCTGCGCACCGTCGTCGGCGTCGTTGAACTGAGCGTGTGGTACGGCTACGACCCGGCCGCGCACCACTGGGGCTGCCCCATTCGCCAGCAGTGGGCGCTGTCAGCACACCAGCAACTCAGTCCGGGACTCCAAGACCGGCTCGCCTTCACGGTCACAGCCACCGGCAGCTACGAACAAGCCGCCGCTGTCGCCGCCAAGTGGGGTTGTCTGACCGACGATGCCACGCTGCACGCCTTGGCGCAACGGCTCGGGGCGCGGGCCGAGGCACAGACCCAGCAACGTTTGGCCACGACCTCGGCGGAAGTGCTGCCTCAGCGTGCGCCCAGCGCGCTGACGGTGCTCGAGCTGGACGGCTGGCAGGTGCGCCAGCGCGGGCCCGGCTGGGGACGGAAGCGAACGAACCAACCCCGCGTGGAATGGCACGAACTGAAGACCGCCGTGGCCTACCGCCACGACCAAGCCGGCCAGACCGCCGGCGGGCGTGGGCTGCTGGCCCGGAAGTTGGTGGTCAGTTGGCAGGGCGAGCCGCTGGAGTTGGGACGGCGGTTGCACTGGGAAGCCCTGCAGCATGGACTGGCGCGTAGTCGGGATACGCTGGTCGTGGCCGACGGGGCGCCGTGGATTTGGAACGTGGTGGCCGACCGCTGGAGAGGAGCCACCGAGTTGCTGGACTTCTACCACGCCAGCCAACATCTCTGGGAACTGGGCCGCGCCGTGAGTCGCGGCGACGAAGCGCAGGCGGCGGCGTGGGTCGAACTGCGCCGCCATCAGTTGCGCCACGGGGCTGGCCGATTGGCAGCGGGGCCGTCGAGTCGGCCTGTCGGCAACGCCAATGCCGCTTCAAGCGCTCGGGCCAGTTCTGGACAGCCAGCGGACTACGGCACCTGGGCGCGCTGGTCGAAGCCCGGTCCAATGGCCACTGGGATGAACTCTGGCAACCCAACTAACGGTGACAGTGTCAAGATGCACCCGGGCGGACGGGGCGGGCCAAATCAGCCTTGTCTTGAGCGGCTTCCGTGGTATGGTTGTCCAAGTAACTGAATCGCGCGGGACGGTTGTCGTCGCCGCAAACGACAGGGAAAGCAAGCCAGCAAACAAACGTGTCGGTGAGGGCGGCGGCTGCCATGGCAGGTCGCCGGAAGCGCCGGTGGGGTTGGAACACAGGATTTTTCTCCACGGCGTGTCGCCACCCCGGATCAGAGAATTCACGTGGCCGAACCGACGACCAAGGGAGCAATTGTGAAAGAGCAGACAAAGGTACTCGTAACCGGCGCCGGTGGGTTCATCGGCCATCACCTCGTGACGTTTCTCAAGAGCAAAGGCTATTGGGTGCGGGGCGTGGATTTGAAATACCCGGAGTATTCGCCAACGGACGCCGACGAGTTTGAGTTGCTCGACCTGCGCCGGTGGGACAACTGTTTGCAGGCCACGCGCGGTGTGGACGAAGTGTACGCGCTGGCGGCGGACATGGGCGGCATGGGGTTCATTTCCCAACATCACGCGCTGATTCTGCACAACAATTTACTGATCAATATCCACACGCTGGATGCCGCGCACGTTAACGGCGTCAAACGCTACTTCTATACGTCCTCCGCCTGCATCTATCCCGAGTTCAAGCAAATGGACGCGAACGTGGTGCCGCTGAAAGAGGACGATGCCTATCCGGCCTATCCGCAGGATGCTTACGGCTGGGAAAAACTCGTTACCGAGCGCGCCTGCACGCATTATCGGCAAGACTACGGATTGGAGACGCGCATCGTCCGCTTCCATAACATTTTTGGTCCGCTGGGAACATGGGAGGGCGGACGCGAGAAGGCCCCGGCGGCGATGTGCCGCAAGGTGGCGATTGCCAAACTTACCGGCAACCACGAAATCGAGATCTGGGGCGATGGCGAGCAAACGCGGTCGTTCTGCTACATCGACGATTGTGTCAACGGCATCTACAAGCTCATGCGCTCCGACCATCGAGACCCCTTGAATCTGGGCCAGGACCGGATGGTGACGATCAACCAACTGGCCGACATGGCCGCAACGATCGCCGGCATCACGGTGAAGAAGAAGCACGTGGACGGCCCGCAGGGTGTGCGCGGTCGTAACTCCGATAACACGAAGCTGCGCCAGGTCCTGAAATGGGAACCGGAGATTTCCCTCGAAGATGGGATGGCCCGCACGTATGCGTGGATCGAGACGCAGGTGAAGGCATCGGCGAAGGCCGCCAAAGTGGCTTGATCGACCGATCGACGGCCTTGACTTGACGAAAGTCGTAGCCGGTGCCGCGCCAGTGCTTTCCGTGTAGTGTCTGGGACGGGCTAATTGCGTAACATGTTCGTTTCCAAGTTGTTGTGGGTGGATGTTGGTCTTCCCGTTTGGTAGGCCAATTGCTATTCTAAGGGCCCTATGGTACGAGTGACGGCGGAATGCCACACGCTGTGATGACCGAGCTCCAACATCGCTTCATTCTGGGCACACGGGTGGACGCGACGAGCTATGCCGACGCGACGGCGCGGATTGTGAACTGGGCGCAAGCAGGGGACTCGCGTTATGTTTGTGTCTGCGGCGTGCATGGGGTCATGGAAGGGCACGACACCGCGGATTTCCAAAAGGTCTCCAATACGGCGGATCTTGTCACGCCGGACGGGATGCCGTTGGTCTGGGCGTTGCGGCAACTGGGGATCAAAGGCCAGAACCGCGTGTACGGGCCGGACCTGACGCTGAACGTATTGCGGGCCGCTGAGGAAGCGGGAATCGCCGTCGGACTGTACGGCGGGACCGAAGAAGTTCTCCGTGCATTGCAGAAGACCTACCGCGAACAATTCCCGCGATTGCAGATCGTATACGCCTACTCGCCGCCGTTCCGACCGTTGACACATGATGAGGATGAAGCGGCGGTGCAGGCGATCAATACGTCCGGAGCGCGGATTCTGCTGGTGGGGCTGGGCTGTCCCAAACAGGAATACTGGGTTGCGGCGCATCGAGACCGGGTGCGAGCGGTCATGGTGGCCGTCGGCGCCGCGTTTGATTTTCACGCCGGGCGCGTTCGGCAGGCGCCGCTGTGGATGCGGCGGTCGGGCTTGGAATGGCTGTTTCGGTTGTTGATGGATCCGCGCCGGTTATGGCGACGATATTTCAGGAACAATCCGCGGTTTATGTGGCTCATGGCCCGCCAACTGTTTGGCGGGGCCCACGGTCGCCGGGCGGTTGGGAACTGACAACGATGGATGTGACCCCCTCCGTGCAAGAGAATCCGGACAATCATCCTGCAGGTTTGCCAACGACACCTGAGATGGAAGCGCGGCGAGCGGCGGCACTTTCCCGCGCGTCGCGGTTGACCCGGCCGTGGGCGATGATGTTTTTGCTGGTGATGACCGATCTGTTGAGCCTGGCAATCTCCTGGGGGATCGGCATGATGGTCAGGTTCGCCGCGCTCGGCCCGTTCGACCATCCGCGCTATTTTCGGTTGTGGCCCGGGCTTTTCATTTGGGTCATGGCGTTTGGCATCCAGGGGCTGTACCGCGGAGCCGGGGTCACGGCGAGGATTTTCCTGACGCCGGTGGAGGAACTGCGACGCACCACCGTGGGGACGACATGGGCGTTCATGACCGTCGTGGTGGGAATGTACATCATGCTGGGCGGATTATTCATTTCACGTCTCGTTGTGGGCATCGCCTGGATCATCGCGCTGGTTTTGGTGCCTTGCGGCCGCGCGTTAGTCAGGCACGTGTGTTCCCAGCGAAGTTGGTGGGGGTCGTCGGTGGTGGTGTTTGGTTCGGGGAGAACGGCCCATCGGGTGATCGACATTCTGTTGAATCAACCCGAGCTCGGATTGAAACCGGTGGCGATCCTCACCGACACACCCGGCGCCGAGCAGGATATCGATGGCGTGCCGATTCTGGGGGGGCTGGATCGGGCCTGGCAGTTGGGGCGGACGCGGGGGATTCCCTACTGCATCGTGGCTCTCGATGAGGGGTCGAACAAGCGCATGTTCGACGTGCATCAGGAATACGGCGATTGCTTCCCGCACATGATGGTCATCCCCGATCTGGCCGGACTGGCAAGCCTGTGGATCGTGGCGCGGGACGTGGGCGGCATTCTGGGCTTGGAGATTCGGCACAATCTGCTCATCGCGACCAACCGCTGGATCAAACGCACCCTTGATCTGGTCGTGGCCATCCCGTTGATCATTCTGCTCGCGCCGCTGCTGCTGGTGCTGATGGCGTGGATTCAACTGGTTAGTCCGGGAAATCCGTTCTACGGTCAGGAGCGCGAAGGACTCGGGGGGCGGCGCATCCGGATTTGGAAGCTGCGTACGATGTATATTGATGCCGACCGTCGGCTGGCGGAACTGCTGGAGCGAGATCCCGAGGCGCGCAGTGAATGGCAGCGGTATTTCAAGCTGAAGAACGACCCGCGGATTCTGCCATTTGTGGGGAAGTTCTTCCGCAAGTTCAGCCTCGACGAGCTTCCCCAGCTCTGGAACGTGATCGTAGGCCAGATGAGCCTGGCGGGGCCCCGTCCGTTCCCTGATTACCATTTGAAAGCGTTCGACGCGAAGTTCCGCGAACTGCGGCACCGCGTGCTGCCGGGGGTCACGGGCTTGTGGCAGGTGAGCGCTCGTAGCGAAGGCGACATCGAAGTCCAGGAACGGCTGGACACCTACTACATTCGCAACTGGTCGGTCTGGCTGGATTTGTATCTGATTGCGCGGACCATCTCGGTCGTGGTGCGTGGTCAGGGAGCGTATTGAATGGCGGGCTCCGGCAACATTGAACGCATGATTGCGTCGCGGGCGCAACCCGGCGTGGTGCGGCGCTACTTGCGCGGCGCCTGGCGGTATTACCATGAGATGCGCCGAACGCAGTGGCTTTCGGCCAGCGAATTCCGCGCGCGGCAGGTCGCTCAACTGCGCTGGCTGCTGCGGGACGCTGCCGAGAACGTGCCGTATTACCAATCCTTGTTCCAGAAGCTCGGCGCGACCCCGGATGATTTTCGCGACCTGTCCGATCTCTCGCGTCTGCCGATATTGGAGAAGCACCAGGTGCGGGAGAACCCCGAGCAGTTTTTCCACCGCTATACCGACAAGAGCTGCCTGATTGAGGATCACACGAGCGGGTCGACGGGCGAACCGTTGCGATTCTTTTTGACGTCCGAGCAGAAGGCCTGCGAGATGGCGCAATCGATCCGGTTCTGGCGCTGGGCCGGGTATCGGACCGGGGCACGCATCGCCGCGTTCCGCCATTATATTCCCAAGCGCGAGACCGATCCGCTGTGGCACTTGGACCGGCGCACCCGCACGTTGTTTTTCAGCGTGTACGACATGAAGCCGGCGAACCTGCGGGCGTACGTGGAACAATTCAATCGCTACCAGCCCGAATTCGTGCGCGGCTATCCGTCGTCGATCTATATCTTCGCGCAGTTTGCGGCCAGCGAGGGCCTCCGTGTGCACGCGCCGCGGTCGGTGCTCACTTCGAGCGAAACACTCTCGCCCGAGATGCGGTCGGTCATCGAGCGCGTGTTGCAGTGCTCCGTGTATGACTGGTGGGGCAGCAACGAGCGGGTGGTCACCGCCTGTCAGTGCGAGCGGCGCGGGCTGTTTCATATCAATGGCGAGAGCGGCGTCCTCGAGCTCGTGCCGCTGGCGAACGGCGGGAGCGACGCCGGCCAGCGGATGATCGGCACGGGCCTGGTCAACCACGCCATGCCACTGATTCGGTACGACCTGGGCGACCTGGCGCTGCCGGCCGTCGAACCCTGCGGGTGCGGCCGGGGTCTGCCGTGCATTGCCGGGATTCTCGGACGGGTGAACGACACGATCATCACGGGCGAACAGAAATACATCCCCTCGGTGCGGTTTTACACGTTGTTCGAGACGTATGACAAAGTGCGCCAGTTTCAGGTGGTTCAGACCGAGCCGAACGCGGTGGTCGTGCGGCTGGTGCCGGCGCGCGCGTTCGACGGTGCGGAGACGGACGAATTGCGGGGCAAGCTGGCGCGGTTTCTCGGCGACAGCGTGCAGATCGATTTCGAGATGGTCGACCATCTTGCCCCCGAGCCGAGCGGCAAGATCCGCAACGTGGTGTCGCTGGTGAAACGATGATCCGTGCCGACCTTCATTGCCACACGTGTTATTCCCACGACAGCTTTGCGGCGGTGGATACGGTGCTCGAGCAGGCGTCGCGTCGCGGCCTGACGCATCTGGCGATCACCGACCACGATGAAATCGAGGGGGCGTTGCGCGCGCGCGACAAGAACCACGGCCTGGCCATCATCGTCGGGACGGAGGTGTCGTTGGAAGGCGGCGCGCACCTCATCGGCTTGTTCCTCGAACGCAAGATCACGGCCCGCCAATGGCGCGAGGCGGCAGAAGAGATTCGCGCGCAACGGGGATTCGTGGTGTTGCCGCATCCGTTCCATCCGACTTCGGGATTGTTGCGGAACGGTGTGGACGAGGAGCTGTTGCGGAGCGTCGATGCCGTCGAGGTGTGCAACGGCTACGAGCCGCTCGAGCGCAACGAGTCCGCGGCGCGGCTGGCGCGGGAGCGCGGGTTGCCCGCGCAGGCGGGGAGCGACGCGCATTACGCCGTGGACGTGGGACGGGCCTGCGTGGAATTCGCGGATGCCTCGGATGAGTTGACGCCGGAGGTGCTGCGGCGGGCGGCGCGGAAACTGTTCGGGCCGGCACAGGACCTGGCGGGACTGCACGCGGCCGATTCCGCGTTCCGCGCCCATACGGCTCCGCGGGCGCGCAAACTGCTTCCGAAAGGATTGCGCAATTGTGCCAAAAAGGTAAACTGGCTGCGCGTGCAGCGTCAAATCGAGCGCCAATCACACGAACCGGTACGAAAAGAATTCCTGGGATGAGCGATTTCCCGATCGATAGATGGATCCCACCTCACGTCGCGGCCATGGACGGCTATCATGCCGTCGAGCCGGTGGCGGGCGGACCCGACGTTCTGAAGATGGACCTGAACGAGTGCCAGGCGGCGCCGTCGCCACGGGTGCTGGCGGCGTTGCGCGCGGCCATCGACGGCGACGTGGCGCTGAATTGGTATCCCGACAGCGAATGCACGGCGTTGCGGGAATCCATCGGGCGGTATTTGGGCGTGCCGGCGGGGTTCGTGCTTGTGGCCAACGGATCGAACATGGCGATGGAATTGATCGCGCGAGCGTTCCTGACGAAGGACGATCCCGTGATGATTGTCTCGCCGGCCTACGCGGTGTTCTCCGTCCAGTGCAAATTGCAGCAGGCCCGCATCGAGCCGTTCCTGTTCCGCGAACCGTTCGAGCCCGATTTCGCCCAGTTGCTCGCGGCGGACGGCGGGCACAAACTCATTTACCTGACCAACCCGAACAATCCGACGGGCGTCGGATATCCCGGGGAACAGATTGAGGCGTTGGTGCGGAAGCGGCGGGACGCGCTGATCGTGCTGGACGAAGCCTATGTCGAGTACTACGGCCAGAGCGGCGTCGGTCTGGTTGCCGCCCATCCGAATCTGGTGGTGCTCCGCTCGTTTTCCAAGGCGTTTTCGCTGGCGGGGATGCGGTGCGGCTACGTCGTCGCGCAGCCAGCCGTGCGGGAGATACTCCAGCGCGTACTGGCGCCGTGGGCGGTGAGCGGGCTGACGCAGATTGCCGCGCGCGCGGCGATGGAGGACCTCGAGTACATGCGCCAGACGGTCGCGGACTGTCGGCGGGCGCGCGATGAAATCGTCGAGGGTTTGAAGGAGTTCGGATTTGGCGTTCACAACACGTGCACCAATTTCATTCTCTGGCGGGTGCACGACCCGAAGCAGGCGGCGAAAGCGCTCGCTGCACGGCGGGTGTACGTGAGCAACAAGGATTCGGTGCCCCAGATGCAGGGGTGTTTGCGCGTGACGGTTGGCAGCCGCGATCAGGTAAAACGATTTCTCGGGATCGTACAGGAGCTGCGGGCCAAAGGATTGTTGCAACCGTGAAACAGCTCGTTCAGGACTTCAAGAGCGGCGCCATCAAGCTGGTCGATGTCCCGGCGCCGGCGCTGGGGCCGGGTAGTGTGCGAGTGCGCAACGCGTTCTCGCTGGTCAGCGCGGGCACCGAACGGGCCACGGTCAATCTCGCACAGCAATCGCTCGTCGGCAAAGCGCGGTCGCGCCCCGACCTGGTCAGGCGCGTGGTCGAGACGGCGAAGCGGGAAGGGATTTCCGCCGCGGTAAGGAAGGTCCAGTCGCGACTCGATCAATGGAAAGCGCTCGGCTACTCGTGCGCGGGCACGATCCTCGAAGTCGGCGAAGGCGTGACAGAATTATCGGTGGGCGACCGCGTGGCCTGTGGCGGGCAGGACTACGCGAGCCATGCCGAGGAGGTCGTGGTCCCGCAACATTTGTGCGCGAAACTGCCCGAGGCCGTGCGATTCGAGCACGCGGCATTCGGCACGCTGGGGGCGATTGCGATGCAGGGCGTGCGGCAGGCGGATGCGCGGGTGGGCGAATCCGTTGCGGTGATCGGGCTGGGATTGGTGGGGCAACTGACCGTCCAGATCCTGAAGGCCGCCGGCTGCGTGGTGCTGGGCATCGACGTGAGCGCCGAAGCGTGCGAGTTGGCCAGGCGATGCGGATGCGACGCGGTGGCGATGCGCACCAGCGGTGACATCGAGCGATCGGCGGCGCAACTGACGAATGGGTTCGGCGTGGATGCGGCGATCATCACGGCGGCGGCGCCGACGAGCGACCCCGTGGAACTGGCCGCGAAGGTTTGCCGGGAACGCGGGCGGGTGGTGATGGTGGGCGTGACGGGGATGGAGCTTCCGCGGGACGTGTTCTACGAGAAGGAACTGGAGTTCAAGCTGTCCCGCAGTTACGGCCCGGGCCGGTACGATCCGCTGTACGAGGAGAAGGGTGTGGATTATCCGATCGGCTACGTGCGCTGGACCGAGCAACGGAACATGGAAGCATTCGTCCAGTTGCTGGCGGGCCAACGGATGAATGTCGCGCCGTTGATTACCCATACGTTTCCGATCGTGGACGCTCCGAAGGCCTATGAATTGATCACCGGCAAGACCAACGAGCGTTGCGTCGGCGTGTTGCTGGAATATCCGCGGACCCAGGATCGGGCCGGGCAAATCGAGACGACGGCAAGCCGATCAGCGGTCGCGCCTCGTTCCTCATCGGTGTGCTTGGGGGTGATCGGCGCGGGGAATTACGCGCAGGGTGTGCTGTTGCCGCGATTCAAGGCGAGCAGCGATGTGACGTTGCGGACGGTGTGCACGTCCACCGGCGTGAAAGCGGAAAAGGCGAAAGAGAAATTTGGATTTGAAACGAGCACGACCAACTGGCGGGACGTGCTGGCGGACAAGGCGGTCAACACCGTGGTGATTGCCACGCGGCACGATTTGCACGCGGAGATCGCCATCGAGGCGTTGCGGGCGGGCAAGACGGTGTTTTGCGAGAAGCCGCTGTGCCTGCGTGCGGAAGAACTGGACGAGATTGCCGACGCGATCCAAAAGAGCGGCAACTCGCGGCTGATGGTCGGATTCAACCGGCGGTTCGCTCCGTTCGCATCGAAAGTGCGGGAACTGGCGGGGCCGTTGGTGATGCGGTATCGCGTGAGCGTCCAGCCGTTGCCGGCGGATCATTGGATCAACGATCCGCAGACCGGCGGCGGACGCATCCTCGGCGAGGTGTGCCATTTCATCGATTTCCTGCGGTTCGCGGCCCGCTCGCGGGTGGTGTCCGTGTTCGCGCAGGGGTTTGGCGGGGAGAACGTCCAGGTCGCGGTCCGATTTGCTGACGGGTCGGTGGGATCGATCGACTACTTCAACGTGGCCGATGCCGATCTGGGAAAGGAACACTTCGAGGCGTTCGGCGGGGGCCGGCACATCGTGGTGGATGAGTTTCGCGACAAGGGACAGGCGGAAGAAGTGAGGCAATTCGTGCAGGCGGCGAAAACCGGCGGGCCGATGCCGATTCCGCTGGAGGAAATCATGGACAGCTCGCGGGCGACGCTGGCGGTGCCGGAATCGATTCGGACGGGACGGGCGATTGAACTGTAAGGGGTTGGCAGGAGAAAACGTGATGAAGAAATCGGCGCGATTGTTTTTGGCGACTTCCGTGGCGTTCTGGCTGGTCGGTGTGTGCATCGGCCAGGTGACCAACACGCTGCCGAACGGGGCGAAGTACGTGGGTGACATGAAGGATGGCAAGCCCGAGGGACATGGCACGGAGATCTTGCCGAGCGGAGCGGTGTACGTGGGCGAGTTCCGGAATGGCCATCCGAACGGGAAGGGCGTGAGCACATTGCCGAATGCAACGAAGTACGAGTGCGAGTTCAAGGACGGCCAGCCGAACGGCTTTGGGACGATTACGTCGGGTGACGGGCGGAAATATGTCGGCCAGCTTCTCAACGGCCTGCCAAATGGCCAGGGAACGAGCACGCTGTCCGACGGGTGGGAGTACACCGGAGAATTCAAGAACGGCCAGCCGGACGGATCGGGAAAAGTTTCGGCACCCAACGGGACGCGTCAGCAGGGCGAATGGCGTGCGGGGAAGGAATACCGGGTGAGTGGGACGTTGGTGTCCGTGGATGGCACGCGGGAAGAGGGCACTTGGAACGCCGACGGCAGCCGAAGTGGGGGAACGATCCAGTGGAAGAATGGCCCCAAATACACCGGTGACTGGAAAATGAGCTTGGGTCCCAGCGAGATGCCGGATGGAACCGGGACCATGGTTTGGCCCGATGGCCGCACGTACGTGGGGCAGTTTCGCGATGGGAGAATGGACGGGACGGGCAAAATGACTTATCCGAACGGCAAGGTGGAGAACGGCCTGTGGAAGCAGGACAAATTTGTGGGGGCGGCGAAGTAGGCGCATCGGATCGATCTGGCGGGACAACATGTCCGGAGGACAGCTTCCAACTCCGATGCGAATGATAGACTGTCGCCGCCGATGAACGCGCCGAACACTTCCCGAACCTCCCCTCGCGGCGGCAATCGATTTCGCGAAGTGTGGCAGCAGTTGCACGATTATGGCACGACGCGCGGCTGGCGCGGTTACGATCCGTATGACGCTTTGAACTCGCCCGTGGCCTGCCTGTTGCCCGGAAAACTGGCGCGTCAGGCCTGGACGCAACTGCATCGGCGCAGCCCGGTCAATCTCCGGCCGTTTTGCGGAATCCGGCCGACGCTGAATCCGAAGGCGTTGGCGCTGGCCGCGCTGGGAAGCGGCGACGGGAGATGGTTGGACGAACTTGAGCGGCTGCGAACGTCGCAAGGTGGCTGGGGATATCCATTCGCGTGGCAATCGCGGGCGTTCTATGCGCCACGCGGCACGCCGAATCTGATTTGCACGGCGTTTGCGGCGCGGGCGTACGAGCGGCTGGAACGAGCGTGCGACATCAGCTTTCTCGAAAAGAATCTGTTGCGCGAGCGAGCCGGCGAACGCTGGTTGACGTATGTGCTGCATTCCGACACGCAGGTGCACAACGTCAACATGGTCGGCGCGGCGCTTCTTGGGCGAAAAGATTGCCTGGAGTTTTCGGTGAAGCGCCAGCGGGCGGACGGTTCGTGGTGGTACGGCGAGTCGGAGAACCAGCACTGGATCGATAATTTTCACACGGGCTACAGTCTCGTGGCGTTGAAGGACTACGAGGCGAAGACGGGCGATCGCGGTTTTGCCGACAGCGCGGCGCGGGGATTTGCGTTTTGGGAAAAGACGTTCTGGCGGGCGGATGGCGCGCCGCGGTACTACCACAACGCGGACCATCCGTTCGATACCCATTGCAGCGCGCAGGGGATCGTCACGTTTCTGGCGTTTGGGCGAGTGGAGCAGGCCGTTCACGTTGCGGAGTGGGCGGTGGAAAACATGTGGGACACGCGCGGCTTTTTTTGGTATCAACGCGGGCAGCGGGGAATCAATCGATTGTGTTACATGCGATGGACGCAGGCGTGGATGTATTACGCGCTGGCGGAGCTGCTGGCGGTGATTGAACGAGACCGATGAAGATGCGGATTGTCAACGTGGTCGGAGCGCGGCCGAATTTCATGAAGATGGCGCCGCTGATGGCGGAGTACACGCGTCATCCGGACGAGTTCGCGCCGGTGCTGGTGCACACGGGCCAGCATTACGACGACAACATGTCGAATTTGTTTTTCCAGCAATTGCGCCTCCGGAAGCCGGACGTGTATCTGGGCGTCGGCTCGGGCACGCATGCCGAGCAGACGGCGCGGGTGATGGTTGAGATGGAGAAACTGCTGACGGCGGAGCGGCCGGACCTGGTGATGGTGGTGGGCGACGTGAATTCGACACTGGCGACGGCGTTGGTGACGGCGAAGCTGTGCATCCCGCTGGCGCACGTCGAGGCAGGCCTGCGGAGTTTCGACCGCACGATGCCGGAAGAGATCAATCGCCTGTTGACGGATGCGGTGAGCGACTACTGCTTCACCACGTGCGCGGACGCGGATGCGAACCTGCTGCACGAGGGCGTGGCGAAGGAGAAAATTGTCTTCGTGGGCAACGTGATGATCGACACGCTGCTCAAGCTGCGCGATGAGAGCTTGAAGTCGGATATTCGGCAGCGGCTCGGATTGAACTCAGATTACGCCTACGTGACGCTGCATCGGCCGGGGAACGTGGATTCGAAGGAGACGCTGAGCGGAATTCTGTCGGCGCTGGAGACGATCCAGAAGCGGGTGGCGCTGGCGTTTCCGGTGCATCCGCGGACGAAGGCGCGTCTGAACGAGTTTGGGTTTTGGAAACGGGTGAGCGAATGGCCGAACACGCGGATCACGGAGCCGTTGGGTTATCTGGATTCGCTCTGTCTGATGGCCGGGGCGAAGATGGTGCTGAGCGATTCGGGCGGGATTCAGGAGGAGACGACGGTGCTGGGCGTGCCGTGTCTGACGTTGCGCGAGAATACGGATCGGCCCGTGACCGTGACCGAGGGGACCAGCACGCTGGTGGGAATGGATCGGGACAAGATGATCGCCGAAGCGACGAAGGTTTTGGGCGGGAAGGGCAAGAAGGGCCGGGTGCCGAAGTATTGGGACGGCAAGGCGGCGTCGCGGATCATACAATTTCTGCTGGAGCATCCGCCGGGACAGTGAGCCTCCCTCCGACAGAGAAGGTCGTTCTCTTTGGCGTGCCGATCGACAACCTGAACATGACCGAGGTGCTCGATCGCATCGAGGCCATGGTGAAGGACGGTGGCGTTCATCAGCATGTGGTCGTCAATGTCGACAAGCTGGTGAAGATGGACACGAATCCGAGCTTGCGGCAGACGGTGCTCGATTGCGATCTGATCACGGTGGATGGCCAGCCGGTGATCTGGGCGTCGAAACTTCTGAAATGTCCCATCAAAGCACGGGTCACGGGCGTGGATTTGTTCGATGCGCTGATGGGTCGATGCGCGGAGAAGGGGCTGCATCCATATTTGTTGGGCGCGCGGCAGGAGATTGTGTCGAAGGCGGTCGATGTGTTGAAGGCGCGGTACCCGAAGCTGGAGTTTGCGGGCTGGCGGAACGGTTATTGGAAGCCCGAGGAAGAAGCGGGCGTGGTCGCGGAGATCAAGCGGGTGAAGCCGGCGGTGCTGTGCATGGCGGTGGGTTCGCCGAAGCAGGAACTGTTTCTGGGCAAGTGGAAGAAGGAGATGGCGGTGCCGTTCGTGATGGGCGTGGGCGGGAGTTTCGACGTGACGGCGGGGGTGCTCAAGCGCGCGCCGAAATGGGTGCAGCGGGTGGGGATGGAGTGGCTGTATCGTCTGGCGCAGGAACCGCGGCGGCTCTGGCGTCGGTATCTGCGGGACGACATGGGATTTTTCCGATTGGTCTGGCGGGAGTGGCGGGCGAGGAGGAAGTAGGGAAGGTTGGTTGCCGGCGGTGATGGACGGACTATCATGTGAAGCTGCAACTGAAAACGGGCTCTCGATAGTCATAAACCCGTGAGGTGTTCAAGTGTGATAACTCTCGATCACAATAACTTCACAACCGTGGAGAAGGCGAAGCAAAGCATAGGTCTTCTTGAGCAAGAGTTTAGAAAGGGTAATGGAGTCGCTGGCTTCATGCTGGCCGTTGTGTATTCTGAAGGCGCCACATTTATGCCCGACGAAGTCAAAGCCGCAATCGATGCATCTGACACGAAAGCATTGGAATATCAGACCAGAAGTTTCCCATTATTGCTAAGAAAAGCCGAAGAAGGCGATGGAGAGTGTATGCATGTACTCTCCATGTATTACCAAGCTGGCATGCCCCCGGTTAAACCTGACCGCCATTTATTTAAGGTATGGTCTGAAAGAGCTTTCGAGGCGGGATATCACTTGGCGGTGGATAACCTGCTAGCTATCTACGGTAACCCCTCCTCGGAGTTTTATGAGCCGGCTAAAGCCCTGGAATTGCGGCGTCGTTTTGGCCTTGTTTAAGGGGTGTCTATTTGCGCTAATAACCGGATCGTGAAACCATGCACGCCTCTAAGGGGGCAACTCAACACAGCACCCAGTCTTGACGGGAATGGCAGGCGCCGAGGATACCGGCTTTCGCAGGAACCGCGGCGGCTCTGGCGTCGGTATCTGCGGGATGATATGGGATTTTTCCGATTGGTCTGGCGGGAGTGGCGGGCGAGGCGGTCATAGGAAAGGTCGGTTGCCGGCGGCGATGGACGATCTGACGTGTATCAGGAGGTGAGCCGGATGAGAAGAACAAGCACCATCATTTTTTCGGCTGCCAATCTCATTGGCTTGTTTCTCATTTTGCTTTCTGTGGCGGGTATTTGTCATCTGGCAAGGATGGAGCAGCGCGACTACTACGATGCCGGCGATAGTATCGGATTTCTCGTTATTGCTGCCCCCGTTTTGCTGGTTTGTCTCTTGCTCAATGTTGCCTGGGGGATTAAGGCGTTGGTAGATATTTTTCGTCACCGGAGCTATCAGGCATTGGTGGCATTAGGCACGGTGCTGGCTGTTTGGCTTGTGTCATATTTGGTTGTCAGATTGGTTGTATGATTTTGCAGCCCAACACCGGCTTGGAGCCGACGCCGACTGCGTCTTTGGTGTATGGATCGTTTGGGTTACACAACGATTATCGAGTGTGCGGAGTCACTCGCCCGTCGGCGTGGCTCAGCTTTGGATGATTAGGTGCTGCGGCGCGCCGAGATGGGTTCAGGGGGTGGGGATGGAGTGGCTGTATCGTCTGGCGCAGGAACCGCGTCGACTCTGGCGTCGCTATCTGCGGGATGATATGGGATTTTTCCGATTGGTCTGGCGGGAGTGGCGGGCGAGACGGTCGTAGGGAAGGTCGGTTGCCGGCGGCGATGGCGCCAACTGGCATGTGTCAAGGGTTGCCCCTGATGACTGAACTACTTACTCGACGACCCAGATTGCAAAGCCCACGGGGTTTCGCAAGAGGTGTTCGACGACGCTGCCCAATAAGAACGCGGCGACCATAGACCCGCCGTGTCGTCCGACGACGACGGTGTCGCACTTGTGATCTGCCGCTGCCTGCAAGATTTGGGGCGCGATGTTGCCTCGTTCCTTGGCGAGCTCCGTAGTCACCTGCTCGGGCTTCAAACCCCGCTTCACCAGGGCTTCCTTTGTCTTCGCCAAAATCTCCGTTGCTGCGAGACGTGTTTGATTGTCAAACCAGTCCAACGCATTCCCAATCGGGATGGTGATCCCCGCCATGTAGTCGTAGACTGGATATGTGGGCAGGACATGGAAAACGACGATGGCGAACTCATTATCGTTTGAGCCTGCGCAGGCGCGGGCAACGTAGTCAATAATCCGCAACGAGGCTTTCTCCCCGTCCACAGCAACGAGCAATTTGTGTTTCATCCAAAAAACCTCCCCCTCAGACGCGAGGGGGCGACGTCTCAATCTAAAAACTTCTGGAAATCTTCTGGGGCCGGAGCCTTTCGGGCGAACCAATCGTAAACAAACACACGTGCCTGCGCGCCGAATATCTCTTTCGCCTCCATCAGGCTTTCGCTCGGCATGCCCGTCATTTCGTTTACACAGATGGAAGTCAACGGGGGCAATTGGTGATGCTCGCAATAACCCTGAATCGGGACAAGAAACTTGCAAACCAACTGCTGTGGAATCCCTGTCAATTGGTGCACATTGCCATAACTGAGGATTTTCTGGTCGCGCGCGGCAAAAACCAACAGTGACCACACTTGAGCCGCTCTGTCATTGTCTGTCATCAGGAGCCTCTGCGCCGCGACGATAGGACTGACTGCCAAAAAACGCAAGAGGACAATCGGGCAGTGGCGACGTGATGGCGGCAGGGGGCAATGGCGGGTGACATTCGGAAAGCGGGGCGACAGACCCCGAAAGCGTTCGGAGCAGGCCACCGCGGCTGCGACATTCCTGTCGCGCCCGGTCGGGGTGAGAATACCCCGCCTACGAGGCTTTTTTGTTAGGCACTCTTAGCGCCAGTCGGCCAGGTGAGTGAGTGTCGGCGGGGCGAGGTGGGGCCATTTTTCGCCGGTGGGGGTGAGGAGGACGGCGAGGCGGTCGTAGGGGAGGTTGGTTGCCGGCGGCGATGGAAGAACTGGCATGTGTCAAGGGTCGGCCCGAATGACGCCCTTGAGAACCAATTCACTCGCTCTTACTTTGGCGTCAGCGATATGTTGGACGGCGTGGTCGTCATACCGCAACAACTCTCTCCACCAACTGTTTCTCCTGAACTGTGATGTCGGGCAACCTGGTGACGTGCTGGCGAACAGCCGCAAGCAGAGCCTCGTCTCTTGCGTAAACCTCCCACCACGCCCCGTCCACATTGAAGAAGCAGATGTCAACGGTGCGACTCAGCCACTCGTAATCAGTCGGACTCTCTCGCAAGTGCCGGCGGGTCGCGGCCACATCGGGCGACTTCTGAAAGCCGTAGAGGTCGGCCCAATCCTCAATCACGTAATGCGCGAACTTCGGTAAAAGCGTGGCGGGTGGAATGTAACCCTCGGAACAGACCGTCTCAATCAAGTGCTCAAAGCTTTCATCCTCGCCACCGCCACCGCGAAATGGAAGCTCGTCGTAAACCCAGTGGTAAGCAGCAAGCTGCGAAAGGATGGGACGGAAGAAGGCCGCGAAAGAACGCAACTCGGCGGGTATCGCTGGCCGCCATCTTGGTTTGAGTTGAAGTCCTCGCATACGCGTGAACGCTGTCTATCGGTCCGAAGCTGGGCCCCGGCCACCGGCGGCCAACTCGGCAATGCAACAATGATGACCGAGTTTCACGGCTCTGTCAAAACAGTGGCCGTTGGCTCCGGAGGGGGATTGGGTGTCAAGGGCCTGTTGCTCGAGTCGGATTTTCACGATTTCGGTGCAGCGGGGTTTCTGTGAAACGCCGAATTCGTTCGAGAAGTGAACGGCCTGCGCTTCGCAGAAGCGCAGCTACAGCCGGAAAAGTCACCTTGGGCTCGCGCTATCCCTGGGACTGACCGCGCAGCTTATCGCCAGTCGGAGAGCGGGGTAAGGGCGGGCGGGGCGAGGTGGGGCCATTTTTCGCTGACGGGGGTGAGCAGGACGGCGAGGCGGGTGGGTCGGTCCGCAGGAAGATGGTTGATGGCGAATGGCTGATGGAGGACGGCATCGATGGCAATGCATGGCGGCGCCGACGTTTTGATTTTCGTCGGGGGTTGGCGGTTTGGTTGAGCCGATGCGGAGTCGGGCGGAGCCGGATACGACAGGGATGGTTGCGTCAGCAGCGCACCCTGACGCGTCTCGTCAGTTGCTCGGCTCCGGCGATCTCAGCGTTTGGGGGATGGGGACAGGCCCTTCGGCGTTGCTCGGTTCGGCAGGCTCACCGCAGGCAGGGTGAACGGGCGCGGCTCGCCCTCCCGACGGACCGCGAATGAGATTCGCGGCTACAACTCCGGGCAAGATGTTTACCCCCGAAGGCGTTCGGGGCGCCGGAGGCGACCAGGGCCCGTTCTACTTTGGGCGAATCAGGGCGCCACCGGTCAGGGTTGAGGTGACGATCCTGTAAAGCGGTTCGCAGCGTCAACGAGAGACAAAGCGGCGAGGCGTGATGTCCCGTTGAAATTCTCAGATTCGAGGAATGTCGGGGAAAAGGGTTGCTTTGCTAGTGAAAACTTTCACAAACAGTCTTGACCGGCGTGTGGTCAAAAGTGTAGGATCAAGGGGCGCAGATGAGAAGCGGTGAGGTTAGGGTTGTGCGCGACCGTGAGCTGTCGGTCGCAGTTTCCTGCCTGTAATAGAGCCGACCATCTCCCTGCGTATAACGGGAAGACCAATCAGAACACTGGGATCGTAACGGGAGCCACATGAACATCGTCGGGAACTATCGGGTGAGAACAACGGGACAAGTCGTGCGTCATGTATTTGCCGAGGTGGTTTGCGTCGGAGCCGTCGTGCTGTTGGCGCGGGGCGCAGCGGCGCAGAATTTGTTTGAGGCGGATTTGAACAGCAGCAACATCTTCGAATTCACGTCGAGCGGAACGCAGAGCACCTACGCATCCTTGCAGGCCGTCCCGTGGGGGTTGGCATTTGACAGCGCGGGAGATCTGTTCGTGTCCGAGCCGAATGCCGCCAAGATTATTGAGATCACGTCGGGTGGGACGCAGATCACGTTTGCCACCAACATCAACGCATATGGGCTGGCCTTTGACAGCGCGGGCAACCTGTTCGTGGGGAGCGGGAGCAGCTATATCGCGAAGTTCACGCCGGGCGGAATACGGACCAATTTTGCCACCGGGCTGACCGGTCCGATGAGTCTGGCGTTCGATCGCGCCGGCAACCTGTTTGATGCCGATATCAACAGTGGTAACATTTATGAGTTCACGCCGGACGGGACGCGGAGCACGTATGCGTCGGGGTTCACCACGCCGCACGGGATCGCATTGGACAGCGCGGAGGATGTGTTCGTGGCGAACGGATACAGTGGCGGCAGTATTGTCGAGGTGACGCCGAGCAAGACGACAAACGTGGTGGAGTCGGGGCTGAATTATCCGGTGGGATTGGCGTTTGACAGCGCGGGGAATCTGTACGAGTCAGATTTCTGGAGCAACAAGATCCTCGAGTTTGGCACGAACGGGGTGGAGAGCACGTTTGCCTCGGGGCTGAACGATCCGGCGGGGCTGGCCTTCCAGATCGTGCCGGAGCCGTCGGCGTTTGGTTTGTTGGCCATGGGCGCCGGCGCAGTGCTGGTTTGTGCGCGGCGACGGAACGTCCGGTAGGCTGCGGCGCGCGGGTGCGGATGTCTGATATTTGGGGGCCGGGCCCGGTCACGGCCGGCGGATGCGATAGATCTCGTATTGCATCAACGGGGCGACCGGCACCACGCGGACCAGTTGCGTCTCAGGCGGGATGGGCTCGTCGTTGGGCTTGAATTCGGGCGGCCGTCCGGCTCCGCCGGGCCTGACCAGCCACAAATTGCACCGCAACAGCAATCCCGGCTTTTGGATGACGCCGCGATACGGGCAGACTCTGTCTTTCGGGATGCCTTCCGACAGGTAGGCGCGGGGATCGATGCGACCGAAGAAGAGAATGTCCGCGTAGCAGAACGGCTGGAAATCCCAATTGGCAGGCGGGGTCAGCGACCCCAGGACGGAGCCGGAAACATACAGTGTTTCTTCCTCGCCGAGCGCGCGGAAGCAGTCGGCCAACGCTCCGGTGAACGCGGCCTGAAACTCGGGGCGTGTGCGCACCTGATAATCGCCGAAATAATCGTTAAAGTACAGCGGCGCCTCGACGACGCCGGCCAGGCAACAAGCGAGCAGCAGCGTCCTGCCGACGCGGCCTTTCCGCCAGAGGAAATCCGCGCCGATGACCGCCGTGACGGCCCAAAAGATGGCGCCATTGATCGAGCGGCCGCTGTGCATGTGGTCGGTGGTCAGCGTGGCAGCCGCGGGATAGAGGAGGAGGCCAAGCCCGAGGAACCGGTGGCGCGGGCTGGTCCAGGAATAGCGCGCCACGCAATAGAGTCCGGCGAGGACCATCGGGATCAGGAACAGGAACAGTTCTCCGCCGTGGCCGCTGTGATGGCGGAGATTCGAGTCGCCCCTTAGAAACAGGAATTGCGGGCTGAAATACTCGACATATCGTGACGCGATCCTGGAGGCGGCTTCGGTCCACGAGGGCCGGTCTCCGAAAACGCTGATTCGTTGAAAGCGGCTGGTGAGAGCGACGGGTGAACGAGCGACGCTGACCATCATGGGGACGAGAGCGAGAAGCCAGGCCCCGGCGGCGGCGAGCCCGATCCTCCATTTCGACTTCAGCGCGTCGGAATAGGCGGCGGCAAAGGCGAGCAGGAGCAGCGCGGTCATCGGCCGGCCGATATTGTGGGAGTACATCGCAAAGGCCCAGGCGACGCCCGCGCCGGCGGCGTGGCTGGGGGAATTGTGGTCGAGGGCCAGATCGAGCAGGAGCCAGCCGAGAATCATTCCACACAGCATGGCTGTGTAGCCGCCGGTGATGATGCGGCTGACCACGAAAATCCAGGGGAGGATGGAAAAGCCGAGACCGCTGAGCAGGGACAGCCAGCGGTTGTTGGTGAAGCGAAACACCAGGAACGAAAAGAGAATGGACGCCAGCAGGGCGAACAAGGCGCTGGGGAATCGCGCCACGGCGGGTTTCAGGCCGAGGGTTTTGACCCAGGGCGCGAGGAAATAGATCATGACGGGATCGTGGTAGTCATCAAAGCAGCGGAAGAAGACCGGGAATGCCGTCCCGTATTCATCCGCGCCGGTGCAGGCGATACAATAGGCGTTATAGGCGTTGGAACTTTCATCGAGGTAGAACCCCGGGGGCATCGTGCCGATGTTCCAGAAATGGAGCGACATGGAGACGAGGAGCGCGGCGGCCATGGCGAGGCCGAAGGGGAGGACGGAACGTGGCTGATGGCGAGTCGCTGTCTCAGTGGTGGTTGCGGCGGGCATATCCATTGGACTCGGCTTGTGGATAACACGGGAGCGCGGGATTTGCGATAAGATCAATCCTCTGGGCGGAATTACCCCTCGTGGCTTGCTTGGCAGGGCAGGATGCAGTTTCCCGCTTGCCTTTTGGGGTGATTTGGGAAAAATGGGGGGGAGATATGGATTTCTGAGGGAGGCCCATGCCAGAGCAAGCGCAAGATGATCTACGGATAACGGACCAGTTTGATTTTGAGGTTTTTTGGGAGAAACACGGCAAGCAGATCACGTGGGTGTTGATCGCGGTGGTGGCGCTGGGTCTGGTGGTGTTGTATTGGCAGCACCAGACGGCGTATCAGGCCGAGGAGGCGGAAGCGAGGTTTGCGGCGGCGAGGGATGTGGGGGCGCTGCAGGCTGTGGCGCGGGATTTTCCCGGTTCGGCGGTAGCGCCGGAGGCACTGGCGCGGTTGGCGGAGCTCTATTATCGCAATGGCCGATATACCGAAGCAGCAAGCACTTACGAATCTATTGTTCGTGATTACCCGAGGCATCCGCTGGGCGTGTCGAGCAGGCTCGGGCTGGGGATGGCGCTGGAAGCGCAGGGGAATATCGAGGGTGCCAAGGCGCAGTACACGCAGATCATCGGCTCGGACCCGACCGGGTACGTTGCGCAGGCGGCGCGGATGGCACTGGGGCGATGCCTGGAAATTCAGGGGCAGAAGAAGGAGGCGCGGCAGATTTACGAGGAGATACTGGCTGGAGGGCAGAGTTCGCCGTGGTTTGAGAAGGCATATGTCCGGATGATCATACTTGGGCGGGACCTGCCACCCGAGAAGCCCGAGGCACCGGCCGCGAATCCGTCGCCCGCGCCGGCGTCGGGCGGAGTGCATCTGCCGGCGACGCCGATGACGCCGTAGGGGCGGGCATTTGGCCAGATTTGGCCGCTTGACATCTGGGGAGGCGTTTTTATATTTTCCCGTTTGGTTGACCGGGAGTGTAGGGCCGAAGGTCGCGGAAGGCTGCGTTGAGCGCACACCGGCCGCGTCTGGGGCCTCGGGAAAACGGGCTTGACACATTTGGGGCGGGCTCTATACTCGGCGGCAATTACGTTAGCAGTAGTGGGAGGTTCAACTTCCGCTTCGGGATGGCGTTCTGGCAGTACCACGGCAATGGAGGGTTGTCGTTGGGGGCGGGGGCCTCTAAACAAAGAAAAATCAAAGACTTGTGCCGTGTAGCACAACGAACGTAAACAAACAAAGGAGGACACAGTGAAGAAAGTATGGCTAGTGGTCGCGCTGACAGCCCTGGGGGGATTGGCCAGCAAGACATTCGCCGATGTCCAGAATATCCGCCTCAGTGGCGACATTCGCATCCGCGGGTATTTTCTCGATAGCGCGGGATCGGAGTTCACAGGGGAAGACAACGTGTCGGGGACGACGAAGCAGCTTGATGCCAACACGTCGTTTATCGCCCAGCGGACGCGAGTTTCCTGCGAGGCTGACCTGGAAGACCACGTGCTCGTAGTGGTTACCCTGCAGGCCGAAGGCGAGTGGGGAGATGACAACTTGAACACCGTCGACGCGGGGGCTGGCTCGATCAACGAGAATCCAATCAACCGCCGGTGGGACGTGGGTGTAGCGGAAGCGTACGTCCAGTTCAACGAGATCTTCTACACGCCAGCCACCCTCAAGGTGGGGCGACAATTCCTGCAATACGGTCGTGGGCTGATCCTCAGCAGCGTGGAACAGGAATACAACTACGACGCAGGCCGCCTCGTGCTCGACTATTACCCGTTGACGATTGACCTCGTCGGCGCCGAAGTCGTCCACAACCAGATCTTTGGGGCCACGCCGAACAAGGCCTTCGATGAAGACACGGGCGCCAACGATCTGCTGTTCGTCAACGCCCGTTACGAGTTCAGTGACTCTGCGGTCAAGGATGTCGAAGCCTATTTTGGCTGGCTTTCGCAGAGTGAGAACAACTTGATATCGCCGAGTCGCGTACCTCCGGCCACTGGCGGGAGTTCCCCAATGATTTTCGGGGTGCGTGCCGACATCAATCCCGTGGATGCGTTCCAGACGTGGTGGGAAGCCGCGTATGAGTTTGGCGCCAATGGCGGCGCTACTCCTGGCACGATCGGAGCGTTTCTGTTGAACGCGGGCGGCAAGTACACATTGAAGGACGTGCAGTGGGTGCCGGCGTTCAACGGGAACTTCATTTACGCGTCCGGTGGCGGCAAGGGCACCGACGATGAGGGCATTGGCAATTCCCAGTTCCGTCCGTGGTTTGATTATGCGGACGGCTACAACGGCTATGTGTTCATGCCTGCCTTGACGGACATCGCGATCTTCAACCTGGGCGCGTCGGTGAAGCCGTATGAGAACACGACGCTCGCGATTCAAGGCTATTACTACATGAAGGCTGACAAGATGGGCCTGGCGGGCAGCAACGGCAATGTTGACTGGGGTGGCCCGGCATGGGCGGCTCCTCTGCCCGGCAATACGGCGAACGATGCGTACCTCGGATGGGAAATCGACGGCATCCTCGGCTACGACTACAGCAAGGATGTCCGCGCGCAACTCGTTTACGGGGTGTTCCTGCCGGGTGACGCGTACGAGCACGCGGGCGTAAGCCGGGCCGCACAGGAACTTCGAGCCGAGCTCAACGTCAAGTTCTAGTCTTACCGCACGTAAGCAACTACCGAAGGCCCCTCGCATCCGCGGGGGGCCTTCTTTTTGTCTGGGCCGCGCGGCCACGGTTGTGCTTTTATGAGAGACCATGGCCGAAGAGATCTTCGACGTGGTCGACGGGCGTGACCGGGTTGTCGGCGCGGCGCCGCGCTCGGAGGTTCACGCGCGCAAGTTGCGACATCGTGCGGTCCACGTCTTCCTCTTCAATCTCCATCACGAGCTTTTCGTCCAGAAGCGATCGGCGGCAAAAGATACGTTTCCAGGATGTTACGATTCCAGCGCCTCGGGACACCTCAACAGCGGGGAGGATTACGACGCCTGCGCCGTGCGCGAACTCGAAGAGGAACTGGGAGTGATGCTGCCGGCCAGCATGTTTCGCAAGCACTTCAAAATCGAGGCGTGTGCCGACACGGGCTGGGAGTTCGTGTGGGTGTACAGCGTGATCACGGACGCGGCGCCGCGGATCAACCTCGCGGAACTGGAGTCGGGCAAGTTCTGGACTCGGGAGCGCGTTCGGCAACTGCTGGCGACTCGTCCCGAGCAGTTTGCCCGGAGTTTTCCACTGGTGTTTCGTGAATTTGACCAGCGACGCCTGTGGCCCGTGGATCCGTCCGTCCGCCATGACTGAAGCTGAAAGCGTTGCCAAGCGGCGGGGTTTTGCGCTATACAGGGGGCTGGCAAACCGGTGCAGTTATCGCGCGCAGCCAGGAAGGGCACAGAAGATTTATGCCGACGGTTGAGTTCTTGAATGAAGGTAAGAAGATCGATTGCGGCCAGTATGCGAACCTCCGCAAGGTCGCGCTGCTGCATAACGTTCCCGTTTACAAGGGGATCGACGAAAAGATCAATTGCCAGGGCAACGGCCTGTGTGGCACGTGCGTCATGGAGATTGTCGAAGGAGCCGAGAATCTCTCACCCCGGACCCGCCGCGAAAAGCTGCGTCTGAAAGGACGGCCGGAGAATCGACGCCTGAGCTGCCAGTGCCAGGTCATGGGAAACGTGACTTGCATCACCTCGCCCGCCCTGGATTGAGCACGGAACATGGACTTGCCACGCTCCGCCCGACGCGCTAGAATACAGGCGTATAGGGTCGCAATACCGATGGGAGAAGCGGCGCTGAAACGGCAATCTTGATGAGGGGTCGTTTATGGATCTGAAACCCGCGACGGAACTACGCGCAGTCACGAGAAGCCTTTATGGCTGGGCCAGCTTTCATGCGCAATGGAAGACCGACTTCAACAGTTACGCTCTGAAAACATCCGAAGGAGTTGTCTTCATCGACCCGCTGAGACCGGACGACGCCGTGGTGGAGAAACTGAAAGCCCTGGGTGAACCGATCGGCATCCTCCTGACCAACGCCCATCATAACCGCGACTCGGATTGGTTCCGCAAACGGTACGAGATTCAGGTGTACGCGCACGAAAAGGCCGCAGCAGATTGCGAAAGCAAGATCGACGTTCTGCTGATGGATGGGGAGCGGCTGCCCGGCGGAGTCAAGGCCGTGCATCTTCCGGGGAGTTCGGCGGGCGAAATGGCCTATTTCGCCAGGTCGGGCGGGGGCATTGTGTTGATGGGGGACACGCTGCTCAACCAGCGCGGCAAAGGATTGACCCTCCTGGCGGATGCCTACATCGAAGACCGCAAACAGCTTTTGAAGTCGTTGCAGAAGGTGCTCGAACTGGATTTCAAAATCGCCACCTTCGCCCATGGCGATCCGATCACCGAGGACGCCAAGCAAGCCATCGCCCGCTTTGTGAAGAAACCGAAGAAGAACGCCTCATGAGCCAACAATATAACAAAGTCGAAAAACGCCGTCGTCGTACTGCCTACCTCAAACGCATCCGGGCGCGCCAGAAGAAGTCCGCCCCCAAAGCCGCGCCAGCCGCTCCAACCGCGCCGGCCGCCGCACCGGCCAGTTGACGAGCCAAAGTCGTTGGCGTCAAGCCGTCTGTTCGCCGAAGAGTCGCAGGAGTCCGTTCAGGCAGCGGGGACAAGCCCGTAGTTGTTCGCGTGCAATTCGCTCAGCGCGGCCAGTTCCGCCCCGGATAGGTCCGGGGTCGACGGAGCGCCGGCAAATTCGCGGAGCTGCTGCTCGTTGTAGATGTTCGGGAGCACGGAGCCGATGCTCGGTTCCGCGAGAATGAACTTGATGGCCGCTTGGCCGAGCGTTCGCCCGGTGTCCTTCGTCAGGAACGCGATCTGGTCCACTTTCTTCAGTCCGTCCACGAGCCAGGCTTTGCGCTTGGCGTCGTCGGCGACGCGGAAGCTGCGGTGGTCGTCCTTGCTGAACTCGGTCGACGCGGAATACGCGCCTTCCAGCAATCCCGAGCAATGCGGCACACGCGTGAACACGCTCCGGTCACATTCGCGGGCGACGGGGAAAATCGGTTCCCCGATCATTTGCTCGAACAGGTTGTAGATGATCTGGACGTGCGCGCTGCGTTCCCGCATCGCGGCGATCCCTTCGGCAATCTGGCGTCGGTCGATCGCCGGCCCGAGCGCGACGCCGAACGAGAGGATCTTGCCGGCCTCGCACAACTCCTCGAGCGTCGTGAACACCGCGTCGTCGCGGATGGTCTCGATGCGGGGATTGTGGAGCTGATAGAAATCGATCCGGTCCGTCTTCAATCGCCGCAGGCTCTCCTCGCAAGCCTTGCGGATGAAATCGGGCGACCAGTTGTGCGGACGCTCGCGCTGGCCGGGCTGGACGCCGGGATGATTATAAAAATCGTAGCCGAATTTCGTGGCGATCACGATGTCGTCGCGATGTCCCGCGAAGGCCTGAGCCAGGACGACCTCGCCCTTGCCGTCGCCATACACATCCGCCGTGTCGAAGAAATTCACGCCGAGGTCCAACGCCTGGCGCAGGAGGCGGACGCCGGTCGCGTAATCTTCATCGGCGATGCCCCACATTTTCGTGCCGACGGTCCACACGCCGAAGCCGACTTCCGAAACCTTGAGATTGGTGCCTTTTAGAATGCGATATTTCATAGCGAACCCGAGATACGTCACTCCTCAATATATAGCTCAGAACGCTCGCATTGTACAAGCCGATTGGTGATCCGGGGAGCATTTTGACGCCGCCTCAGTTGTTTATGCTGTGATGGGGTCGAGCACAAAGGCTGGCTACCAACAGAGATTTGCGTATACTTTTGACCGGTCCGAGCTTGGACAATAGAAAGGTGGAATAGATAATTGTGAAGCGGAGCCTTGGATCACGGTCAGTCGAAGGGCAATTCATCAACCTCTACGGTCTGGTCCGAGACATCGGTCTTATTGCATGTTCGACGATCCTACTGCATACGGTTCTTCAGATAAACCGGGCGCTCCATGAACTACTGTGTTATGCCCTTACCGGCGCATATTTTGGCACTTACGCTATGTCTTTGATTCTGATGCGAACCTGGAAGGATCGCGCTCTGGGAATTCGATTGCTGACGTTTGGTGCTGCAGGGGGCTTGCTGTCCTTATTGTACGGTCTGGGATTGGTTAAGGTCACCCTGGGCAGCCTGCCTGGGTTACGAAGTCCGTCTGCAAGTTTCGGAATCGTGACATCATACGCTGTTATCTGCCTTGTGGCCATCATTCTCGGCGCCATCATTGTGGCCGTAATGCACTATGCAAAGACAGAGCCGACATGGAAACCCGAACCAGTCAATCGTTTCCATGCGTGTCTGATAATGATTGCTGTTGTCCTAACTCTTTCGGCAGCGTATCTGGCTGAGGCACCGTTACGAGCAATCAAGGGTGCAGTGAATTAAGGCCCGCCTGAAACGTGTCTGACCAATAGTAGGCGGGGGAGGCCCTTCGCTTCGCTCAGGGTGACACGCCGCACGATGGCGGCGCGGCAACGCGGGCCGACGAGAGGCAAGTGCGACCGCCGCAAGCAGGGACGCTTGCGCCACCGGTCCTAACGCACGGCAGCGCGGCCCGGATTTTGTCCCGCGGCCGGATTTCCCGATGGACAGTCTGCGGCGGATAGGCTAAGTACGTACGGCGTCATGCAGCTGACCAGCAATCAGATCGCGTTCAAGGAATGGGCCGTCGTCGTCGATGCGCTGGGCTGCGGGGAGCAGATCCTCATTCTCCGCAAGGGCGGCATCCGCGAAGAGCGCGGCGAGTTCCACGTCGATCACGGCGAATTCTGGCTGTTCCCGACGCAATTCCACGAAGCCGAGCGTTCCGTCATCCCGTCGATGCGCCCGCGACTGCGTGAGATCGCTGCCGCGGCGCCCAAGGATGCGGTCGATATCGAGTACTACGCCGTCACCGACGCCGTCCTCCGCATTACGGACGCGGAGGCGTTGAAACGTCTGCAGGGCCAGCATATTTGGACCGAGCAGATTCTGCAGGAGCGGTTTCAATTCGGCCGGCAACCGGGCCTGCACGCGCTTGTGACGCGGGTGTTTCGCCGTCCGACGGCGGAGCGGTTCGGCCTGCGCGAGTCCTATGGCGGGTGCAAGAGCTGGGTCGAACTGGAACGCACGTTGTCCACTGAAGGCTTGACGCCAGTGCTGCCAGATGCTGAATATAGCGCGCGCCGGGATCAAATTGTGGAGATGCTAGCCGATCATGCCCATGCTCATTCATAAACGGCCCGATGGCACGGAGAAAACCCTCGAGTTCGGTAACAAGCCGCTGATTGTCGGCCGGTTGCCCGAATCGGAGATTTCGGTGCGCGATTCGTTCATTTCCCGCGTGCACTGCGGGTTCACCTACGCCAACAACCAGTACACGCTGAAGGACCTCGGCTCGACCAACGGCACGTATCGCAATGGTGCGCGCGTATTCGAGTGCGCGCTGTCGACGGGCGATAAGATTCAGGTCGGGAACACAACGCTGGTGTTCGAGATCGACACGAAGAACAACAGTTGCGTTCTGCGCCAGATACCGCAGATGGTCGCGCCGCCGCTATCGGTGGGCGGGTCGGCGCCGCCGCGTCCGGACCTCAACAAACAGGTGACCGCGCCGGTCAATCCGCCGTCGCTCAAGCCGCCGGCACCGACAGTCGAACCCAAGTGAGTTCCTCCCGGCGTCCCCGCAACGTGGCGCGCGCACGCGTCGGATTCGTCATCCTTGCCCTCGGCATGGTGATGGCCTCGGCCGTGCCCGTGTGGTCGGAAGATTCGACGAATCAGGTTCCGTCGGCCGTCGATGCCGCGCGGGAACGGGCCCGGCGGCAACGCCAGGACCTGCCGTTCGCCAAGGGCACGCTCACGAACATCGATGTCACGCGTCACGAGCTGAAACTGAAGACCATCGATGGGGTGCGGGCGTTCCTTTACACGCCGCGAACGTACATTTTCCGCAACAAAGACAAGATCACGGTGGACAAATTGAAGGTCGGCGAGATCATCGCGGTGCGGTTCAGTACCGACAGCGACGGCGTCAGCACGATCTCCCGCATCAAAGCCTACGGCTCGCCTGCGGACAATTCGACGCCGCCCGGTCCGTCCGCGTCCCCCCCGCCGCCCGCCAGCCCGGCGCCGTGAAGCGGCGAAGCATAACGGCAGTCGCCCTTACAGTAGCCGGTTCCGACAGCGGCGGCGGCGCCGGCATTCAAGCCGACCTGAAAGTGTTTCACGCGCACGGCGTCTTCGGCACGAGCGCCATCACCTGCATCACCGCGCAGAATCCGTCCCGCGTCAGCGCCGTGCAGGCGCTCCCGCCACGGTTGGTGGCCGAGCAGATGGATCGGGTTTTCGAGGCGTTTCCCGTGCGCGGCGCGAAGACCGGCATGCTCTACGACGCGGCCATCATCGAAGCCGTGGCCGACCGATTTGCCCGGCGCAAGTTCGCCCGGCTCGTGGTCGATCCGGTCATGGTGGCCAGCAGCGGCGCCGTATTGCTCAGGAAAGATGCCGTCGCGGCGCTCACGTCAAAACTTTTCCCGCTGGCGGCGGTGGTGACGCCGAATCTCGCCGAGGCGGAGGTCCTGGTCCGACGCAGCATCCGCACGATCGACGATTTGCGCACGGCCGCTTGCGCGCTTGCGGAGAAACATGGCGTGCCGTTTCTCGTCAAAGGCGGACATCTGCCGGGAGTGAACCGCGCCGTGGATGTGTTGTATGATGGCCGACGTTTTTGGGAGTTTCGCGCCGCGATGGTGCCGAAGATCAAGACGCATGGCACGGGATGCGCGTTCTCGGCAGCGATTGCGGCCAATCTGACGCTGGGGCCCGGGCTGGCGGAGTCGATCGGGCGCGCGAAGCGGTTCGTTACGGCGGCGATTCGCAATTCTTTGGTGGCCGGAAAATACCGGGCCCTGAGGATATGAAACGTCCGCTCGCGGGGCTCGTGGTCTTGTACGCCTCGGGGATTTGGATCGGACGGCTGGTCGCGGTTGGATCGGGGACAGCCGGTGGGGCATTGACATTGCCGCTGCTGGCGACGGTCGTTTGCCTTGCGCTGTTCTGGCTGTCGCGGGAAACACAATTCGGCCGGATCGCGCTGTTCGGAGCGGTGTTCGTGCTGGGCATTGCCGGCTATCGGCAGGCCACGACCATTTCCTCGCCGATCGACATCACACGCTTGCTCGAAGCTCGGGATCAAAACGCGACGATGCAGGGCGTGATCGTCACGGACACGGGCAAACCCGCCACGCCGTCGAGCGATACCGATACCGAGCGCCTTCGGTTCTCCCTCGACGTGCAGGCTGTGCAGCGCAACGGTCAATGGACTCCTGCGACCGGCGCGATTCTCGTGTTTGTCAGCGACACAAACAAAGTCCCGCTGTTGCGATACGGCGATCTCATCCAGTTTTCGGGCGTGCTACGCGTACCGGCGCCGGCGCGCAATCCGGGCGTGTTCGACTGGCGCGGCTGGCTGGAGCAACGCGGGATTCGTTTCACGGCGACGATTCGCAAAGAGGACACGCTCGACGTGGACGCCCGCGACCGGGGCAATCCGGTCATCGCCGCATCGTTGCGGTTGAGCCGGTATCTGGAAGATTCGCTGCGGCTTGGGCTCGAAGACGAGCCGAAACTGGCGGGCGCTCTCGCGGGCATGGTGATCGGCGAACGCTCGGAAATCCCGTCCGAGACCTACCAGGATTTCCAGCGGACCGGAGTGTTTCATGTATTCGCCATCAACGGGCTGCACGTGGGTTTGGTGACGGCGATTGTGGTGATCGCGTTGCGGCTGGTGCGGATTCCGCGGAGGTGGTGCGCGGCGGTGGCGGTGCCGATTCTGATCCTGTACGTGTTCGCGACCGGCGCCCATCCCGGCGCGGTGCGGGCACTGGTGATGGCCTGCGTTTGGCTGATCGGCTGGATGCTGGTGCGGCCGGCGGACACATTGAACAGCCTCGCGGGGGCGGCGCTGGTCATTCTGTTGTACGACCCGATGCAGTTGTTCAACAGCGGGTTTCAGTTGTCGTTTGCCGTCGTGCTGGCCATCGTGACGCTGACGCCGCGCATCGAAGCGTGGTTGATGCCGTGGATCGCGACGGATCCGTTTCTGCCCGAAGAATTCGTGCCCGTGTGGAGGAAAAAGCTCGGGCGACGGCTGCGATGGGCGGTGCAATTGCTGAGCTGCTCGATTGCGGCGTGGCTCGGGCTGGTGCCGTTGATGGCGCTGTATTTCAATCTGTTCATGCCGATCAGCATCATGGCCAATCTGCTGGTGATTCCGTTGCTCGGATGCATCATCGCGCTCGGATTGCTGGCCGCGCTGGCGCACGTGGCGAGCGCGTGGCTGGCGGTGACGCTGACATTGAACAATGCAAACAGCTTCCTCATTGCGGTAATGGTGCGCGGCGTGGACTGGCTCGGGGCCGTGCCGTTCGGCCATTGGTTCGTGCGCGCACCGCCGGTGTGGTTGGTCTGGACGTATTACGCTCTCGGCGTGCTCGCTTTGGTCAAATGGATTTCCGTGGGAGGCCGCCGGGTCATCGCGGTTGCCGCGATGTGCGCAATATGCGTGCCGCTGTTCTTCGGCGGACGAACATCCAAGGAGGTCGATCTCACTGTGCTGTCGTTGAGCGATGGCGCGTCGATTTTTGCGCGGATGCCTGGGCACAACGACTTGTTAATCGATGGCGGTGGAGGCTGGGACGCCTCGCATATCATCGTGCCGTTCCTGCGGTCGGAAGGCGTGAACCGGCTCGCGGCGACCGTGCTAACCTGTGGCGACAAGGCGCACGCGGCTGGCCTGACCGTTGTGGATGGGGAAGTTCCCACGCGTGAGGCGGTGTGGAGCGGGATCGTGTCGCGCTCGAAGTATTGCGCGGAATGGGTCGACCAGATCAAGGCACGGAAGATTCCGCTGCTCGCGGTGGAAGGCGGCGACGAGATCGGCTCTGGGCCGGGTGTGCGCATTCGCGTGTTGAACCCGCCGCCGGGCGTCATGGCCAGTCGCGCCGATGACAATTCAGTCGTGCTGGCCATCGAGTACGGGCCGACGCGGGTGCTGCTGATGTCGGACGCCGGCGCGACGGTCGAGAAGCATTTGCTGCGAGACAACGACAATCTGCACGCACAGGTCATCGTGAAAGGCCAGCATGGCAAAGAGCCGTCGTGTACCGCGGAGTTTCTCGATGCCGTGCGCCCCGAAACCATCGTGCAGATCGTCAACGTGAACGACACGCATCATTATCCCGAACCGGCCCTGCGCGACCGTTGCGCCCAGCGCGGGATCACTTATCTTCGCACCGACGACGCCGGCGCGGTGACGATCCGCTTGACAGGGAAGGGGTGCGAGGTGAGGAGGCTTCTCCGATAAGGGGGTGAACTCACCGGACACGCCGTCGCAACGCAAGGACTCCTGCCAGCCCAACGGCGGCGAGGAAGATCGCGGCTGGTTCTGGAACCACTTGGACCGTGATAAGGGACGGTGAGTAGTTCACAGTATAACCGGGTGTGACCTCGCCGAATGTCCCTGAAAAAGCGTTTGCGGTGAGTACTGTATACACATTCCCCACGGCGCCGCCAGAGAGGGAAAGGTTGCAGTTGGCGTCCAAGATCAGGTTGCTCACCGAAATGTTATCGCTGTCGGCGTCCAAAGCGAGTTGTAGAACCGCGCCATTGCCAAACGTGGCGGTTCGTGCCTGAAGTTGACCGTCACCGTTCATCTGCAGCAGGCCATCGAGTTGGAATGTGCCGCCGGACACTCCGTCGACCTGCAGCATTGAGTTTGTGACCTGGAGCACTCCGCGAGTGCCAATCGCCAGCCCATTCAGCATATGCAGAGGGATCAAATTCCCGGCGTCCATGTTCAAAAGCGACAGAGTGTTCGTGGAAGTGCTGCTGGCCGCGCCCGACACGGTGAGGTTGCTAATCGTCAGCTCTTGTGGGAAAAAGGCGGAGTCAGTGGCGTCAACAGTGACGGTCTTACTCGTAGCATTGGTGATCAGGTCGGCACTGTCATCACTGGTCGGAGCCGCGCCCAGCGACCACCTGGAGTCGAGGTCCCAAAAACCGTTTCCTCCGGAGGTCCAACTATTGGAGGCAGCCTGAGTGGTGGTGATCGCCAGACCGAGGCCAATCAGAACGCCGATCCCGAAACGTCGCGTTTTCATGTGGAGCATCCTCACCTTCCAACCGCATCTATTATATGGCTGGAATAACTCTGTAGGTCAAGAAATTACGCCGCGGCCGGCGCGGTGACGATCCGCTTGACGGGGAAGGGGTACGAGTTGAGAGGCTTTTCGAAGTCGGATTGTTGCTGACCCGCGTGGTTGGGAGTTTGTCTTTTCCTGGGAGACACGCTGAGATAGTGTTCAACAAGAGATGAAACCGTTGCTGAAAGGTCAAGACTGCACGGATCACGACCCGATTGAGAAATGGAGTCCGAAGGACGCCGCAGAAGTGAACTATTGGCTGTGTCTTCATATTGGCCCGGATCGAGGGAAGGGCGCGGATTTGTTCTACGTGAATGTGCTGTCGTGGGTGGCAGCCAATGAGCTTTCGAAAGAGGAATTGTCCTGTCGAAAGAGCATTATCGTCGACGAGTACTCATGGCCTGCGGTGGAAGCCGCAGTGCGGGGGATTTTGGAGTCGTCCGTCGGCGAGAATTGGACCGAGATTACGGATAAGCTCAGGGTCAGATTTGACTGGGAATTTGAAGGATATCGGCCATATCAACGCGGATGAATTGTGAGTACTTGTTCGCTCTCGTGGAGCTCATTGCCGTGCAGGCTCATTTCGTCTTGTCTCACCCGTTGCCCCCCGCCATACTGCGCGGACTATGATGGTAGTGATAAATGGACGAGTGATTGGGCCGCGCGGGATTCTGGAAAAGCATTGTGTCCTCATCGACAACGGCAAGATCAAGCAGATCGCGCCGCAGTCGCAGGTGCTCTGGTCGGAGGACGCGCAGGTGATCGATGCTCAGGAAAACTTTGTTGGGCCGGGGTTTGTCGATATGCACGTGCACGGCGCGCGGGGGCACGACGCGATGGATGGGACGGTTGAATCACTGGCGCGGATTGCGAAATTTCACGCGGCGGGCGGCACGACGGCGATGACGCCGACGACCACGACGCATTCGCCCGAGAAGATCAGCGCGGCGCTGAAGGCGATTGGGGATGCGGTCGGCCACGATTTTGGCGGGGCGCAGATTGTCGGGGCGCACGTCGAGGGGCCGTACATTTCCAAAGAACGCAACGGCGCGCAGCCGGCGCAATTTATTCGCGATGCGGACCCGGCGGAATACATGGCGTGGTTCGACGAAGAGGAAGAGCTCGTGACTCAGGTGACGCTGGCGCCCGAGGCGGCGGGGGCGCTGGAATTGATCGATGCCCTGCTGGAGCGTGAAATCTTGCCCAGCGGCGGGCACACGGCGGCGACCTACGAGCAAGCGCGGGCGGCAGTGGAACGCGGGTTGTGTCACGCGACGCACTTGTTCAACTGCATGTCGAGCGCGGTCAAGTCGGGCGCGTACCGATTGCCCGGCGCGCTGGAGACGTTTCTGGCGGATGAGCGGGTGATGGTGGAACTGATTGCGGACGGCAAGCACGTGCATCCGGAGCTGATGCGGCTGGCGGTGCGGGCGAAAGGCGTGGACAAAGTCTGCCTGATTACCGACGCGACGGCGGGCGCGGGTCTGACGGAAGGCGCGGAGTTTTTGGTGGGCGAGACGAAGGCCGTGGTGCGCGACGGCGTGGGGATGACGGCGGACGGTTTGGTGCTGGCAGGGAGCACCTCGACGATGGCGCAGATGGTGCGGAACATGGTTGAACTGGCGGGCGTGGCGTTGACCGACGCGGTGCGCATGGCGAGCCTGAATCCGGCGCGCGCGCTGGGAATCGGCGGGCGGAAGGGGAGCATCGAGACGGGCAAGGACGCGGATTTGGTGGTGTTCACGGGCAAGTACGAAGTGGTGAAGACGGTGATTGCGGGTCGGGTGGAATACGAAGCGAAGACGGAGTAACGGCGGACACCTTCGGTCGGACCAGGGGTGCGCGGTCGGGAGACCGGCGCACAACAAAGCGGATTCGTAGGGTGGGCATTTTGCCCGCCGATGTTATGGTGATGATGCAATGATTGTGGTGACGGGGGCAACGGGGTTTGTTGGCGAAGAGGTGGTCAGGCAGGCGCGTGAGGCGGGGTATCCCGTCCGCGCGATTGTGCGCGAACCGCAGCGGGCGCAATGGCTGGCGGACCGATACGGCGTCGAACTATTCCACGGGAATGTGCTGTATGCGCCGTCGATTGACGGCGCGATGAAAGACGCGAAGTGCGTCATTCATCTCGTGGGCATCATTCACGAGTGGAAGGAGAACACCTTCGAGCGAACCCATGCCCAGGCGACGAAGCACGTGATCGATGAGGCGAAGAAGGCGGGCGTGAAACGGTTCGTGCACATGAGCGCGCTCGGCACGCGCGAGAATGCGCGGAGCCGGTATCATCAGACGAAGTGGGCGGGCGAGGAATTTGTGCGCAAGGGCGGGATCGCGTGGACGATTTTCCGTCCGTCATTCATTTACGGGGCGCGGGACAAGGGGATCAACACGCTGGCGGGGATCGTGCGGCGGGCGCCGTTCATTCCGGTGCTGGGCCGCGGCCAGACGAAGATCCAGCCGATCTCGGTGGAGAACGTGGCGAAAGCGTTTGTCGGGGCGGTTCGGAACGACGAGAGCATCGGCAAGATCTACGACCTGTGCGGGCCGGAGGCGTTCACGTGGAACGAGTTGTACGACAAGCTGCAGGGAATTCTCGGCACGCGGAAGAGAAAGATCCACGTGCCGCTGGCGGTCGCGCGAATGCAGGCGGCGATTCTCGAGAAGGTGCTGGCGAACCCGCCGTTCACGCGCGATCAGCTCCTGATGCTGCAGGAGGACAACGTGGGCGATCCGAAACCGGCGGAGCAGGAATTTGTGTTGGAGCAGCCGGAGTTCGAAGAGGGTGTGGCGCGGTACCTGAATCGCGACGCGGGATGAAAACGAAAACAGGGAATCCCTCGCGGGATTCCCTGTTGAGAAGTTCCGACCGGACCGGTCGAAGCGAATTCGTCTATTCGGCGGCGGATTTCTTCGGCGCCTTCGGTGGCGCGATGCGGTGCGCGGTCAGCACGCCGTCTTCCTCGGTATACATCACGGTGACCTTGTCGCCGACCTTGATATCCGCGAGTGCAGCGTCCTTCTTGTCGGCGGTGGCGTACTTGGTCTTGTCGCCGATCTTGAAGGTCTTGCTGTCCTCGCCCTTCTTGACAATGACGGTGCCGGCCTTGGCATCAATCGCCGACACTTCGCCGGTGTATTGGTGCCGTTTGGGCGGCGTCGGTGCGGGCGCGGCGGCGTTGCTGGGCGTGGATGTATCCGCGGCCTGAACGAGGCCGGTGAACGAAAGCGCGAGCGCGGCGACACCCAGGGCCAACGCCGTGCGCAGCAGATGCTTACTCATCTATCTCCTCCTCTGTTATACGCGAAGGTTAACCAGTAATCCCTCGGTAGCTATGGCTGGCTGTTTACGGCAAATTCGATAATCCGTCAAGCCTGAATGGCGAGGGGTGAGGGCATCCGGAAGGGTCGGCTTTTTGCTTGATTCGCCTGCGCATCGGGTGCAATCTCACCGAGCCTCGCGCCCCGGCGAGTGAGGCGGAGTCTGACAGTCTAAACCAGTTTCGACGGAGATTCTCCACATGCCAGTTGATATTGCGAAGATTCGCACCGTGGCCGTTGTCGGCCATGCCTCCAGCGGCAAGACCTCGTTGATCGACGCCGCCTTGTTCCTCTCCAAAGCCGTGCACACGCACGGCCGCGTCGCCAACGGGAGCAGCGCGGCGGACTGTTTGCCCGACGAGATCGAGCGGAAGATCACGATTCACGGCAAGACGCTCCACTGTGAATGGGAAGGCCATCGCATCACGATACTGGACACGCCGGGCTTTGCCGATTTCTTTGGGGACACGCTGGCGGCGATCCGCGCGGCGGACGCGGCGATCGTGGTGGTGGACGGTATCGGCGGCGTGGAGGTGGGGACGCGGCGGATCTGGCGGATGCTGGACCAACAGCGGAAACCGCGGTTGATTTTTGTGAACAAGCTGGACAAGGAAAACAGCGATTTCTTCCGCTGCGTGGAGCAGATTCAGGGCGCGTTCGGAAAAAACTGCGTGCCGTTCGAGCTGCCCGTGGGCAAGGAAGCGGGGTTCACCAAGGTGTTGAACCTGCGCACCACGAAGGAGGCGGATGTGCCGGCGGAGTTGCGTGACCAATTTCACAAGGCGCACGAAGGGCTGGAGGAAGCCGCGGCGGAGCAAGACGACAGGTTGCTCGAGAAGTTTCTCGGCGGCGAAGCGTTGACGGTTGACGAGGTCACGAACGGGACGCACGCGGGCGTGGCCAAGGGCACGGTCGTGCCGATTTATTGCGGATGCGCGGAAAAGGAGATTGGCGTGCGCAATTTGCTGGAAGGCGTCACGGCGTTGTTGCCGTCGCCAGCGGACGCCGGGGCGGTGGCGACCGAGGACGGCGGCAGCGTCGAACCGAAAGCGGACGCGCCATTCAGTGGGTTTGTGTTCAAGGCGACGGTGGACCCGTATGCGGGACATCTGGCGTACGTGCGGGTGGTTTCGGGCACATTGAAGCCGGATATGGACGTGATCAATGCGACGCGAGGCGGGAAGGAGCGGGTTCCGCAGTTGCTCCGCATGCAGGGCAAGACGCAGTCCATCGTCGGCGAGGCCGGGCCGGGCGAAATCGTCGCGCTGGCCAAGCTGAAGGACACGCACATCAACAACACGTTGTGCGATCCGGCCAAGCCGGTGAAGTTCGCGCCGATCCGGTTCCCCAAGTCGGTGATGAGTTACGCGGTGCATCCGCACACGCCGAAGGACGAGGAGAAGATCAGCGTGGCGCTGCAGCGGTTGGTGGAGGAGGACGCGACGTTCCACACGGAGCGCAATCCGAACACGAAGGAGCTGGTGATTTTCGGGATGGGCGACCAGCATCTGGCGGTGGTGGTGGACAATTTGAAGAAGCGGCTGGGGGTGAACGTTGATCTCAGCACGCCGAAGGTGGATTACAAGGAGACGATCACATCGAAAGGCGACGGGCACTACAAGCACAAGAAGCAGTCCGGCGGCCACGGCCAGTACGGCGAGGCGTACGTGAAGATCGAGCCGCGCGAGCGGGGCGGAGGATTTGAGTTCGCCAGCGAAGTGGTGGGCGGCGCCATCCCGCGGAATTTCATTCCGGCGGTGGAGAAGGGCTGTGTGGAAGGGATGCAGGCGGGCGTGGTGGCGGGATTTCCCGTGGTGGACGTGAAGGCGATCGTGTACGACGGCTCGTATCACGACGTGGACTCGAACGAAATCAGCTTCAAGATAGCCGGGCTGCACGCGTTCAAGGAAGCGATGCAGAAGGCGCGGCCGGCGCTGCTCGAACCGATCATGAGCGTGACCGTGTTCGTGCCCGACCAATTCATGGGCGACATCACGGGCGATCTCAATCACCGGCGCGGCCGGATCATGGGGGTCGAGCCGGCGGACGGGATGCAGGCGATCAAGGCGCAGGTGCCGCAGGCGGAGATGTTCAAGTACTCCAGTGAACTGCGGTCGATGACCGGCGGGCGCGCGTCGTTCGAGATGGAATTTTCGCACTACGAACAGGTGCCGTCGAACGTCGCGCAGAAGGTCATTGCCGAAGCGCAGGCGGCCAAGAAGGCGCAGGCGGAAGCGTAGACCTCACCGCGAAGACACCAGGGGCGCGGCATCTTTGCCGTTGATCGGCTCTTCCGGTCTGCTCTCGATGAAGCCCAGCGCCTCGTCGAGAACGGGAGCCGGACAGAGCGCGTGGGGCATACCGTCGATGTCGAGGAGCTTGGCCTGGAACCCATCCGGCAGGAACCCGCCGATATAGATGTCGAGGATGTTACCGTGTCGGAAATCTTTTGAGCCGGTCACCAGGGCGAAGCGGACGCGGCGTTTGGTTTCGCGGATGCGGGGCGTATCGATGCTGAAGTAGCCGTACTCATCTGTTTCCGTGGCCTGGACGCGGGGGACTTTGCGGCAGAAGTTGACTCCGCAAATCGAGCAGACGCCTGAGAACAGGCGTGGATGAGCGAACGACGCCCACGAGGCGATGCGGGCGCCGCCGGAGAGGCCGGCGACGTAGATCCGGTTCGTGTCGATGTTGGCGAGCCGGGGGAGTTTGTGGGCGCAGACCACGGCCATGCCGGCGCGTCGGGCGGTCTGCTGGTTGTTGCCGACGTTTTGCGGCGCGACGAAGATGAGCTTTCTCTTTTCGAGCACGGGACCCCATCCCGTCGGGACACGATTGAAGATGTCGGACGGGCTCATGAAGACGAGGAGGCCGAACGGTTCCTTGCCCGAATAGTTTTTCGGGACGGCGACGAAGAACGTCTCGCGAGAGAGATCGAAGTCGTATTGGAGGAACGGGGCTTTGTCGCGGATGGCGGGCGCGTCACCCGGCAGGGTCTGCAGGCCGGTTTTGAGGGTGGTTTGCGCGGGAACGGGGAGCGCGAGTATGAAAATCGCGCCGAGCAAGCTGACGGCGACGATGGAGGATTTCATGTCCGTTGGTGGTTTTTGAGCTAGCGTCGTGCCAACGGAAGTTGCTGGGTGGGCGGGACGGCGACGCCGTGAATGGACGCCGATCAGCGTGAATGGCGGTCGTGAGAGCGGAAGGTCGATGGTTCGAGCGCATCGCGAAGCATCTGTTATCCACGGGTGGTTTGGATGGGCCAAATTGGGCATTCCGGGGTCGGATTGACGGTAAGGGCAGGATTTGGTAGTGTAACTAACAGATGTTCAAAGCGTCGTAGTGTAGCGTCCTCAACACGAACGAATCCGTGCCAACTTCCCGAGTAATCGAGACGTTACCGGCGGCACCGGCCGCGGGGGTTTTGCCAGCGGCGGATCAGGCGGCAGCATCCGAGCCTGCATCCGTCAAATCGCCGCGCATTGCCACGCCCGCGGAACGGATCGTCGCGGACGGGAAGTTCTTCCGGGTCGGCTCGCAGAAGTTTCATCCGAAGGGTGTGACCTACGGCCCATTCCAGCCCGACGCAGCGGGCAGCACATTTCCGAAACCCGAGCAGGTGGAGCGCGATTTCGAGCTGATGAAGCAGCTCAACGCGAATTGCCTGCGGGTGTATCACGTGCCGCCGCGGTGGTTTTTGGATCTGGCGCAGGAGCACGGATTGAAGGTGCTGGTGGACTACTACTGGCCGAAGCACACGTGTTTCCTGGAGGACGTGGAGACGATCCAGTTCGCGCGGCGGGCGACGGAGCAGGCGGCGAAAGCGCTGCTGGGTCACCCGGCGGTGTTCGCGCTGACGCTGGCGAACGAAATCCCGCCGGACATCGCCCGCTGGTACGGAGCGAAACGGATTGCGCGGTTCATCGACGAACTGGCCGCGATCGTCAAGCATGTGGACCCGCAGCGGCTCGTCACATTCGTCAATTTTCCCACCACGGAATTTCTCCAGCCGACCAGCCTCGATTTCGTCAGCTTCAACGTTTACCTGCACGAGCCGCGTCCGTTTGCGAATTATCTCGATCGCCTGCAGAACATCGCGGGCGACAAGCCGCTGGTGCTGGCCGAATTCGGGATCGACTCGGTGCGAGAGGGTGAAGAGGCCAAGGCGCAAATCCTGAGCGGGCACATTGAGATTGCGTGCCGCGAGGGGTTGGCGGGGACGTTCATTTTTGCGTTTACGGACGACTGGCACACGGGCGGGCATCAGATCGAGAACTGGTATTTCGGGCTGACGACGCGGGACCGCAAGCCGCGTCCATCATTCCACGCGGTGGCGGAGCAATACAAGCGGGCACCGTATTTTCCGTTGCCGCAATATCCGAAGGTCAGCGTGGTGGTGGCCAGCTACAACGGCGGGCGGACGTTGCCGGCGTGCCTGGATTCGCTGACGCACCTGAACTATCCGAACTACGAGATCATCCTCGTGGACGACGGCTCGACGGACGACACGGCGCGGGTCGCGTCGCATTATCCGACCGTGCGCACGATCCACCAGGAGAACCACGGGTTGAGCGCGGCGCGCAACACGGGCATCGACGCGGCGGCGGGCGAGATCGTGGCGTTTACCGACAGCGATTGCCGCGTGGACGAGGACTGGCTGTATTACATCGTGGGCGACCTGCTCAAGACCGACGCGAGCGCGATCGGGGGCCATAATTTTCCGCCGCCCGAGGACAGCCCGGTCGCGGGCTGCGTGGCGGTGTCGCCGGGCGGTCCCGCGCACGTGATGCTGGACGACCGCAACGCCGAGCACATTCCCGGCTGCAACATGGCGTTTTGGAAATGGGCGCTGGAAGAGATTCACGGGTTCGACCGGCAATTTCGCGCGGCGGGCGACGACGTGGATGTTTGCTGGCGGCTGCTGCAACGGGGACGGAAGATCGCGTTTTCGCATTCGGGTTTTGTATGGCATTACCGCCGCAACACGATCCAGGCGTACCTGAAACAGCAGCGCGGGTACGGCGTGGCGGAAGCGATGTTGCGGCGGAAGCACCCCGAGTTTTTTAACAGCCTCGGCGGGATGCGCTGGCGCGGGCGAATTTATAGTCCGACGCGCGTCACCGGGTTTTTCGGGAAATTCGTCATTTACCACGGCACATTTGGCAGCGCGCTGTTCCAGACGCTATACACGCCCGAGCCAAGCGGTCTGCTGATGTTGTTGACGAGCCTGGAATGGCACGTCGTGTTTACGGTGGGCTCGTTTCTGCTGGCGCTGGTGTGGCCGGCGTTGTGGCCGCTGCCCGTATTGAGCCTGGGCGCGAGTCTGGCGGTGGCAACGGTGGCGGCGCTGTCGGTGGATTTGCCGCCGTGGCAGGTGCGCTGGTGGTCGCGTCCGTTGGTGGCGATTTTGTACCTGCTGCAGCCGATTGTGCGCGGCTGGCCGAAGTACGCGCGGCGATTGCGGCGCAGCGAGACACCACCGGCGGCGTATCAGACGGTGCGGACGCTGGCCCGGCAATTCAAGGGGTTGGGCTCCATGCATACGCTGAATTATTGGAACGAGAAGAGCATCGAGCGGTTCACGTTTTTGGAGGCGCTGCTGGAGTTGCTCGACCGCGACCAATGGCAGGCGCGGACGGACAGCGGGTGGGACGAGTTTGACGTGACGATTTACGGCGACCGGTTCACGAAGGTGGACGTGAAGACGGTCGCGGAGAACCACGGCGGCGAGAAACGCCTGTTGCGGGCGCACTTGCGGGGCGGCTGGACGTTTTTGGGGAAGATGTCGTTTTTCGCGATGGCGTTGTGCATGTGCTTGGCGGCGCGGTTATGGTGGTCGCTGGCACTGCCGCGGACGGACGTGCCGTGGCAGTTGCTGTGGGTGCTGACGATACTTCCGCTGGTGATGATCGGGCTGTGGGCGGGGTATCTGGAGTTGCGTACGCGGCGGAGCGTGCGGCTGGCGACGGCGTTGCTCGATTTGTGCGCGCGGCAGCTCCAATTGATCAAACTCAATGCGCCGAAGAAGTTCGTGAAGCCGGATTAGTTCGCCCCAGGCGACCGGCGCGGAACGGGCACGCCGCAGGTCTGCAGGATTCGGCCGAGGACTCTATCCGAATCGAAATGCTCGCCTGCGAGTTGCCGGGCCGCGTGGCAGTGGCGCGCATAGTCGCCGTGGATGTGTTCGATTGCGTTGATGACGTCGTCCGCGGTCTGAAAGGCGAACAATCCTTCACCGCAGGGCAGGGCGTCGGCAAAGCCGGTGTCCTGGACGATGACCGGTTTGCCCGAGGCGAGGTAGGCGGCGGTGCGGTCGCTGAACCAGCCGCAGCGCGTCTTGACGTAGGCTTCCTTCGCGACGCTGAATTCACCACGAGACTGGCCGATGTAATCGAGGTATGCGCCGACGATGAGCGTCGCCGCGAGCGCTTCCACGGTGGTCCAGCCGTTGTCCCGCAGCATTTGCGCGGGGGCATTCGCGCCACCGAGGGCGATCTCGAACACCTCGCCGGCGCGGCGGGGCAGATCGATGAACTTGAGCAATTCGACATTCTTCTGTCCGTAACTCACGCCCTCGTATTCGGCGCTACCGTAGGCGGTCCAGCTCATCACGGTCGTGAATCGTTTGGCCTCGGGCGTGAACCGCGGCGAAATCAGGTCGAGCGCGAGCGGCTGTCGGCACGGATGCCAGCGCAGGCCGCGGGTGGGGATCGGGCAGTCGGGTTTGCCGATTCGCTCGCCAAACGTGAAATGGAAATTGAAATCATATGGCGACGCATAGCCGGGACAGGACGGGGTCGGCGTCGGGGGCATTCGGAACTGCGTGAAGCCGGGATCGATATCGATGAAGATGCGGGTCGGGCATTCACGCAACTCGTCAAGCCAGGTGGTGGAGGCGGAACTCATCACGAACGCGGCGTCGCGGCACAACGCACGGACCTCGTCGCGCTGCAGACCGTGCCATTTGTCCGCCGCATCGACGTAACACCAGCGATGGAGACCGATGCGGTCGAAGAACGGGAGGATCTGGCTCAGGCCATATGACGGGTCGTCGGTCATCGTGTTGGTGCGGGGGTCGTAACAGGCGTTGGACCAGCCGTGATGTTCGAGAAACGCAACGTCGTAGCCAAGTTTCGCCAGCCCCGCGAGGAAGTGATACTGCGAGAGCAGATGCCCGCCGAGCGGGTAACGGGCGAGGTAGCCCGCGAAGATGGCAATCGGCCGGCTCATGCGACCGCTTTCGTCAGGAGATCGGCGAGGACCGTGCGCGCGTCGAACATGCGTTCGGCCAGTTGGCGGGCGGCGCGAGAATGCACGGCGTAGTCGGCATTAATGGCGTTGATTCCCGCGATCGCCTCGTCCATGGTACGAAAAGCGAACAGGCCGCGGTCGGCGGGGTAGACGTTGCTCCAGCCGGTGTCCTGGAGTACGCAGGGCCGGCCGAGGGCGAGGTAGCAGGCGCTTCGGCAACTGAACCAGCCGCTGCGCGACTTGACGTAACCTTCCTTGGCGACGCTCCATTCGCCCTTCGAGCGGCCAAGATAATCGCGATAGGTCCACGGGTCGGGCAGATGCTCCGCCGGCTCGATGATTTGCCAGCCTTTTCGCTGAAGCATTTCCGTCGGGCGCTTCATCCCCGGCCCCATGCCCATGGCGATTTCGAACTGTTGAGTGGTTCGCTGCGGGAGGTCGACGAACTTGAGGAACTCCACGTCTTTCTGTCCCCACGTTTCGCCGTTGTATTCACAGTTCTTGTACGAGACCCAGTTCATGACGGTGGTGAAGACGTCGCGCGGCGGTGTCGTCCCGCCATCCCACCGATCCAGGACGATGGGCTGTCGAGTCGGAATCCAGTGGAGGCCGGCGAGGGGAACACGGCAGTCTGGCCTGCCGATATTTTCAGCGAATGTGAAATGACGATTGTGGGCGCGAATCCGATCGATCACATCCTGTTTGCCAGAGGCCAGCGCGACCTGCGTGAACATCGGGTCGGAATCGAGAAAGGCCCTGTGGGGGATCGCGAGGTACTCGGGACGCAGCCAACCGCAGCCCGAGACGTTCAGAAACAGGTCTGCGGTCGAACAAATCTCCTTCACTTCCGCCTCGGTATGCCCGTGGTAGCTGGCGTCGGGCGCGCTGCGATAGATCCAGCGGTCGGCCAGATCGAGTTTTTCCATCACGCCACGGAGGTAGTTGACGTTGTAGCTGCAGTCGTCGCTGATCGTGTTCTTGACGGGGTCATACGGCCACATCTCGGTGTCTTCGAGGTAGAACACCTCGTGGCCGAGCTGACGGAAGCCCTCGACGAATTGCAGGTAGTCCCACGCCACACCGCCGAAGGCGTACTGACCCACCAATCCCGTAACGATGATGCGCACGGACAGAAGTTATACTGGCTGCGCGTTCCAGAGACAATCTTGACGAGCCAGGGGGCGGGATCTTCAGTTGCGGGCTGTTTCGCTTTTGCGGGGGTTTCCCGTGGGGAAACGGGTTTCTACGGGATGGTGCCTTCGAGGTGGATTTCGTCGAAAGCATCGCGAATTTGGATCTTTCGGCCGGACAGGGCGCGCACCGTGGAGCAACCGAACGGTATTGTCTCGCCGTGGTGCGTGTCGATGCTGTATGTACCGGTGTGCACGGCATTTGTTGACATCACCAGCGTATCGATGTTCGACATGATCGACGAAGAAGGCGGGTTTTCGACAAAGATCGAATATGATCCACCGCCCGGCAAATTGTACGCGGCGATATCAAAGGCACTTCGGCCTTGCGAGCCGGTATAGATTGTTTTGACCCAGCCTTTCTCCTTGGGATTGGGGGCGACGGCGGGTGTCAGCAGCGGCGACTTCCGACTATAATGTGGCGCCCCGCCTTTGGTGGTAAACGGCGGGATTTGCGTAAACAGCACGGCATTGACGATGTTATTCGTGCTCGGATTGGCGATGATCAAATACAAGCCCGAGAGCTCGATTAAATTGGTGACCGGGCCGATCAGATTGGTGATATCGCTGGAAGAGATCTGTGTGGGCGCCACGCCGATCCCTTCGTACGTCATGGCCCACGTATCGTTGGTGCCTTGAAGGCTGAGCGGGCCGATCAGAAAGACAGGTATGTTGGTGGAGTTCCCGACGCTGACGAAGACGCCAAAAGAACCAGACCCACCGTTTACCACACCCGCGAGATTGTTGATCGTGACAGAGAAAATCTGTTTGGGACCGTTGATCTCGAGAGCCGCGGTGCCAAAGGAGCCCGGACTCGTTGAGTACAACTCACTTTGGAACTGGCTGACAGCACGGACGTGCGGTCCCGACGCGCCGGAAGCGGTCATGGTGAAGCCCGACAGTAACGCGGCAGCCAAGGCAAGCAGCCTCAGTGTGCTAAATGATTTCTGTCCCATCTTCTTCGGTCCTCCAGGCTCAGTTCGTCGCGTCCGTGACGCTCCAAGCTGCCTCTTATGAGCAACGGTCGTGCCGGAGTGGTGGCGCATGCCATCCGAGTCCACAAACACAAGTGTTGACAGACCAACCAGTTACAAAACAGCCCTTGGGGGGGGTGAGCAGCACAAACAATCCAGACCGTTTACACTGGACACCGACGCGGGCCCATTTCAGAGTGCGCGGGATGCGAAACGAAAGATTGCTCGCGATCGTCTCCCTTGTCCTCGGCGCTTTCGCGTTCGCGGTCGTGCTGGCCTATCATCACGTCGTCGATGGAGATCTATGGGCGCGACTGGCGGTCGGCGCCCACGTCTGGAAAACGGGCGCGGTCATGCGCCGCGACATGTTCGCATTCACGCCGACGTTGCCCCAGTGGGTCGACCACGAATGGGGCGCCGGTCTCGTGTTCTTCACGCTGCTGAACTGGTTCGGCCCGGTGTCGCTGATGATCTTCAAGATCATGACGGCGCTCGGGGCGTTGGTGGCGTGCATCGCTGCTTCGCGTGTTGGCCGTGCGAAATGGTCGAGCGTCCTGGTTCTGGCCATACCCTGCGCGCTGGCGGTGCTGCCGGGTTACGCGCCGGTGGTTCGCAGCCAGGTTCTAACATACCTGTGCTTCGCCGTATTGCTGTGGTGGCTGGAATTGATGCAACGCGGACGGCGCTGGCCGGCGTTCGCCATCGTGGCGCTGATGCTCGTGTGGGCGAACGTGCATGGCGGGTTTATTGTAGGCCTCCTGGCAATCGCGGTGTATGCGGCGTCGCTGAGGACACGTCTTCTGCTGGCCACGCTGCTGGCGGCGGTTGGCGTCACTTGCATCGACCCGTACGGATTGGCCTATTGGTCGTTTCTCGTGCCCGCCTGGTTGCATCCGCGGGCCGATATCGGCGAGTGGGGCCAGATGCCGGTGTGGGGATTTGACCCGTACGTTGGTTTTCGGCTCGCGTTTGTGGTCGTGCTCGGCGTCGTCCTGCTCGGCTGGAAGCGTCGCACATGGATTGGGTTGACGATGCTGGGGCTGACGGCAGCGGCAGGCTGGCTGCACCGACGGCACGCGCCGTTCTTCGGGCTGGCGGCGCTGGTATACGTCGGACCGTATCTCGACTGGCCGCGATTGCGGATGGAGATTGTTGCGGCGACGTATGTCGTGATCACGGGAGCGGTTGTGTGGCGCCTGGCGCCGGGGGCGACGCTGGAGCCGGCGGTTTCCGCGAGCTTTTATCCCGTGCGTGCGGTGGATGTGCTGGAGGCGGCGCGCGCGGAAGGGAATCTGGCGACGCCGTTTCGGTGGGGCAGTTACGTGTCGTGGCGGCTGGCGCCACGGATCAAGGTCTCGGAGGATGGCCGGTACGAGGAAGTGTATCCGGACGAGACCTTTGAAATGAACCGCGCGTTTTTCTACAAGGACGGCGCAAACTGGGATGAACTCTTGCGCCGGTACCGCGTGGATTTTGTCCTGCTGGATTTGCGGGCGACGCGGTTGCAGCCCGACGATCTCCGCGCGCGTGGTTACGAAGAAGTGTGGTTGGGTGAATCAGCCGTGTTGCTGGCGCATCAGGATATCGCCTCCTCGCTACGCGCGGCCGCCGCCAATCTTCCGCCAACGACGCGCGAGCCTCTGGATCCTCATCTCGCGGACCGATGGCTCACCGCGACGCGCGACTGAGCTACAGCGATTCCAGAACCGCAGCAGGGACCCTCTCGATCTTGTCGATCCGGAGTTGCTGCGGGGTGGTTTCGCCGGCGGCTTCGACGGTGTCGCCCAGCTTCTTGTTGAGCAACGTCTGCGCCAGTGCCGCAGGATAACTAATGATGCCACGAGCCGGATCACTGTCCCACGCGCCGAGGATGTGATAGGTCTGTGACTGGTGGGTGCCAGGGTCCGTCACGGTGACCGTCGTTCCGATGCTGACGATGTCGGTCTTGGCGTCAGCGAAGTCGGTCGGCTGGGCGCGCGACAAAAGAATCTCCAATTCGGCGCGTCGGCGCATGAGAAGCCGTTGCATGTCCTTGGCGGCCTTGAACTCAAAATTCTCGCGCAGATCGCCATAACTGCGGGCCAGCCCGATCTCCTTGCTGTTCTGGGGGATCTTCTTCTGGATGATATCGTCCAGCTCGGCGCGACGCTTGTTGTAGCTGTTCCACGAGACGATCAGGGGCTGCTCCTTGACGGTCTTGCTGACAAGGAACTCCTGGACGAACGGATGCTCTTTGACGACGCGGGCGAGGAGCGACCGTCGGTCGAGCTCCTCGAAGGCCGAGGTGGACAGGATCAAGCGGGCGATCTTGCGCACCGTCTCGGTATCGGCCTCAACGAGCAGATCCGCCACGAGCTCTTCTTCCCCGAAAAGCACGTCGCGGAGTTTCTTGCTTACGGACTTGCTCGGGGCGGATTCGATGGAATTGATGACGGCAAACAATAGCTCCGGCGTTTGCAGCGCGTCGAGCCAGGGGTACGCCCGACGGGATGCGGTAGCGGAGATGTTCCGGCAAATCCAGCACAGCAATTCCTCGCCGGCCTTTTGATTGTGGACCCATTGTTCGATCTTGTCTGCGTTCTGGGCGAGCACGTCGGGAATCTCATCGAGCGACCGCGTGGACAGGCGGTCCAGTTCCCGCGACAAACGGTCGGCGGCAGTCGTCTTGAGGACGGCGAGCGCGCGTTTGTGGGCCGGTCCGCTCAGGTCATCCAGTACCTCGGGCAGTTTCGCAGCCCCGGATAGCAGGTCGGCGAGCAATGCCGTGGTGTCTTCGGATGTCGCCTTTCGGTGCTCGCGGAGTTCTTCGAGAACGACAGCGGTTTCGATCCGTTCGACGTGCCGGGTGGCGGGCGTCTTCTGGAGGGCGTCGAGCAGCGTGTCCTGGAATTCCTGCGCGAGCAATTCGGCGTTTTCCAGTTCGTCCACCTGTTTGAGGAACTGGCGGGCAACCTCGGTCTGCTGGGCAAGACCCTTCGCCTCACGGAACGCGTCGAGCAACTCGTCTTGCTGCGACACCGGCGCGGTGCGCAGCACCACCGGATCGGTTTTTTTCGTCGGCAGATCGAAATGGGGATCTTTCTTCAACTGCTTGCGCGCGCCTTCCCACCATTTCTTCCAGTGATCGGCGGCGATGACCGAACCCGAGAGCACGGCTTCGATCCGGTCGGCCGTCGCCACGCGATGCTGGCTCAGGAGCACCATGCGAACGACCGCGACCGGATCCTCGGCGGCCATCCGCTTCAGGCCTTCGAGATCGGTAAGCTTGCGCACTTCGATGTGGTCATTACTGACCGGCATGAGGCTCTCGGCGGCGTACGCCAGCTTCATCGAATGCGAAGGATTGTGGGCGAACCCGACGACGATCTGGCTGAGGGTCGCATCGAAGGATTTCACGCGGCCGACCCCCCAGCTCTTGTGCTGGCAGTACGTACCGACCTGGAGCGCCAGCAGGGTTTCGATACGGGCGATGGCCGTTGGCAGTGGTGTACGATTTTGATCAAGTTCGGAGACCGTGAGAATGGCCTTGAGACGGGGATCCGATTCGTGAAGCTGAGCGAACGCTTTCGGGAGTTCGGCTCGAAGTTGCTTATCGGTTGGCCTTACATCTGCTTGCAGTTTAAGGGTATACAGCCATTCGTGGTGTTTGCCGGCGGTTTTGACGTTGTCGGCGAGCAAAGACGCGAAATCGGCGGCCATTTCCGACTGCCCGGCATCGGCAAATTCCTTCACCAAAAGGAGTAGAAACTCGGGTTGGTCAGAGAATTGCTCTGCTAATTCCAGCCACAAGGCTTGGGCGTTGTCCCAGTCGGATCGGGACAGGAGGTCTTTGAGTTGCTGATGGTGATTTTGTATGGAACTCATTTGAGATCAGGGAGATTTCGTGTTCGTGGTGACGACGATTGTAACGACGACAAATGATGGCCAGCGACGGACCAGCCACATTGACGAGGCTGGTGCCCAACGATACGGTTGTATACCCATGAGATGGATTTCCACGTTCGGCGCACTCGGGCTGTTCCTTGTCGCCGGGTGCCAGTCTAACCAAAACGCTCAGGTCTTGTCTCCTGAGAAATTCGTGACCGCCACTAGCGCTACAGCCTACAGCACGACCGACACGAATGCAACGGCCGGAACCAACGCCAAACCGCGCGTGATCGCGCCGGGCGTGAGCATCAGCGTGACCGTCGACGAGGACCACAGTCTCGACCACACCTACGTCGTGCCGATCAGCGGCACGATTGACTTCGTGCCGCTCGGCCGCATCCAGGCGGAAGGTCTGACCGCGGACGAGGTGGCGCAGAAGATCAAGCAGGGCCTCGAGAAAGATTATTTCCAGAAGGCCACAGTGATCGTGACAATCGAATCTCCTCTGGCCGCGGCGGGGAACGGCACGGGAGGCGTGATCTATGTGATCGGGAACGTGAACCGGCCCGGGCCGTTGTTGTTGCCGAAGGACGAACGGTTCACCGTCACGAAGGCGATCATCGCGGCAGGGAATTTCGCCACCTTTGCCAATGGTGGCAAGGTGCAGTTGATCCGTTACGACAAGACCGGGAAAAAATTCGTCACGTACATCGATGTGGATCGAATCATGAAACGCGGCGAGTTCGAAAAGGATCTCCAGGTCCAGGACGGGGATTGGATTATTGTGCCGGAGAAGTTGATCAACTTCTAGCCAGGGGATCACGATGCCGAACGGGAACCGCTTATGATCAACCAGAACGCCGCGGAAAACAGCGCTGAGAGCGTCGACATCAAGGAGTATCTGGTTGTTTTGCTGAAGCGGAAGTGGCTCGTCCTGATTTGCTTTCTACTGAGCATGGCCCTGACCACGGCGTACCTGTTTACCCGCCAACAAATTTATGAGGCCGATGCGAAATTGCTGGTGACGACCGCGGGTGGGTCCGTACCGGTTTCGGAAGTCACCCGCGAAGACGAGAGCCGGTTCTACGCCACCCAGATCGAAATCCTCACCGAGCAGACCATGTTGCATCGTGTTCAGTTGCGGATGCGGAAGACTCCGGATGAAATCCGCGAGAACCTCGCGGACCTGAAGGTCGAACCCATTCGTGGCGCGGCGATCCTGATGATCCGCGTGCAAAGTCCGTCGGCGGATTTCGCCAAGGATTTCGCGAACACACTCTGCGAGGAGTACATGCATTTCCGCGACGAGCAGCGCGCTCAGAGCTCCGAGAATGCGCTGTTGACGTTGACGCGGGAGATCAAGCGCCTCGGCGAAGAAAAACAGGCGGCGACCGGGAAGATGTTGGACTTCGCCAAGAAGAACCACGTGGATCCGATGGGCAGCGTGGGGTTCTCATGGTACAAACGGTTCAACATGCTGAACTACGGTTACGCCAGCGCCGCCAAGGCCTACAACGAGGCGAAGACGCGCAAAGAACTGCTCGATAGCCGGCCGGACACTTCGACGGTTCTGGCGTTGCTGGCGGCGGAACACGAGGAGGGTATCGATTCATCCGCCCAATCGGCAGCCAGTTCCAACGAGGCTGCGCACGTGGTTTCCAAGGGCATGCAACTCGACGTGTTTGTGGACGAGAATCCCTCGCTGAACACGCGGGTACAGGTCGGCCCGGACGGCACGATCAACTATCCGGGTATCGGCGCGGTGCCGGCCGATGGACTGACGGCGCAGGTCCTCGCCGAGAATATCAGACAGGGACTCCTGGCGAACAAACTGGTCAAGCCCAAGGACTGGGACGACCATGGCGGAGTCCCTAACCCCGACGAGCAGCAGAAGGCCACGGTGAGGATCATGGTGGAAGATGCGACCGATTCTTCCACGGGCGACATCCAGGCGAAATCCGCGGACGAATTGGGGCGATACTCGTTCGCCGCGCTGAACGAGACCGTTTCGAAGCAGTTGTTCGAATTGGAGCGACGGAAGCGGGATCTGACGGTCAGGCTGGATGAAATGCGCAAGGTCTACAAGCCGCGGCATCCGGCTCTGGTGCAGGTCGAGCAGCAACTGAATGAGATCACCTCGGAGATTGACGGGGAGATCCAGTTCATCCGGCAGAAGGCGGACGCCGATCTCGTCGTCGCCAAGAAGAACTTCGATGAGATGACGGCCCTGTCCAAGCAACTGGACGATGCCGTGTACTCGGACGGCGAAAAGGCGACCGAATGGAAGGCGTTGAAGGACGACGTCGACCAGATCCAAAACCTTTACAACGCGCTGTTGTCCCAGTTGATGAAGATCGATGTTTCCCAGGGATTCAATTCTCGGACCGTCTCGGTGTTGGAGGCCGCTCTGCTACAGCCCGATCCCGTGTATCCGAAGAAGATGAAGATTCTCCTGATGGCGGCGTTCTTTGGGCTGGGCATGGGGCTGGCCCTGGCGTTCTTCATCGAATACATCGACGACTCGATCAAGTTGGCGGAAGAGGTTGAACGCGATCTCCAGTTGCCGTTCCTGGGCATGATCCCGGCGGCTCAATGGAACCCCGACGATCTCAGCGCCCATCGGCTCGACCGTCTGAAACAGCAGGGTGGCGTCGCGGAATCGTATCGCGTTGTCCGCTCGGCAATTATCTTCTCCACGCCGCGCGAGAAACTCCGCTCGATTCTGGTGACCAGCGCGGTGCCGCGTGAGGGCAAGACCACGACGTGCGTCAATCTCGCCATCGGGTTCTCGCAGGTCGAGGACCGCGTGCTCCTGGTCGACGCTGATCTGCGTCGCGGCGAGACCCACAAGTATTTTGGTTTCGAAAAGGAAAAGGGCCTGGCCGAAGTGCTCCTCGGTGAGGCGACACCCGAAGAAGTGATCAAGCGCGGGGATGTCGCCAAGCTCGATGTCATCACCTGCGGGGCGTATCCTGCGAATCCGGCCGAGCTGTTGCTGGGCTGGCGATTGAAAGAGTTTCTCGAATGGGCCTACAAGCACTACGACCGCGTCGTGGTGGATTGCCCGCCGGTGATGGGAATTGCCGACAGCGCCATTCTCGGGTCGGCCGTCGACGGCGTGTTGTTCATCATCTGGGCGGGGCGGACGTCGCGCCGGTACGTTCGTGTGGCGAAGATGACGGCCGTCAGTCGTGGCGCGAAAGTATTTGGTTTCGTGCTCAACAACCTCGAACCCGGCCGCGTCGGCTACTACCACTACTACCCGTATTACTACAGCTATTATTCGCGCGGGTATTACTACGCCCACAAGGAAGACGAGGGCAAGGGCGGCGACATCAAGGGCATCGAAGTGCCGGCGCAAGAACACGGCAAGGACGAGATCGACGACGTGTATTGAGCGGCTGTCGCCAATTCAAGCCGTTTAGTTGCCCTTGTCGTTGGCCCAGCGTGCCTTGCGGTCCGCGGTGAGCTGGTCGAGTTTTTCGGCCTGATCGGGCCGCAACAGGACTCGCGCTTTCGCATCGAAATCGTCGAACGCTTTCAACACCTGCGGCACGCACTGCTTCCGTGCATCCGTGATCTGCACCTGCGCGGCTTCGACAAGCGGAAGGATCTGGTTCCGCTGCGCCCGATCCAGATGCAGTCGACGCGACAATAGCCATGTGACCTCTTTCGCCGTGAACGCCGTCTGACCGCGCATCAGGCGATGAAGCCGCTTGGTAGCACGGGCACTGACGAACGAGCCACCGGCGACCATTCCGAGGACAAACACGAGCACGAGGGCAAGGATTGCCTTCCAGTTCTTCATGATCACTCTCCCCCGGACAGGCCGGCGAACATCGCCTGGTCGCCCGTGCCGAGCGTGGTTTCGGCGCTCATTTCGGATTGGACGCTGTACGACCAGACGCCGGCCACGACGACGATGGCTGCAAACACGGGCATCAGCCGCCAGGCGAGCGCTGCCAGCGGGATCGGCTGGCGCCGATTCTCCCGGATGGCTGCCAACAGCCGCGTCTCGAACCCGTATTCGGCGCGGGACGTATCCGGACGCGCCGCGCGCGCCGTCCGGAACAGTTCATTGAGTTGTTCATCGTTCATGGCTCGCCTCCAAAATCTTCTTCAGTGCCTGCCGCGCGCGAAACGCGCGCACTTTCACGTTCGACTCGCTCCAGCCGGTCAGCTCCGCCGTCTCGCGCACCGACCGTTCCTCCAGCTCCAGCAGCGTAATCACGAGCCGTTCGTCATTGCTGAGCTTGGCCATCGCCCAGTGCAACAGCTCGCTGGCGTGCTGAACGTTGTCGCTGGGTTGCGTGCCGAGTTCGATCCCGTCGAGCGGAATGTTCTCGCGGTCGTGACGCGTCGCCCGCAGGAAGTCGTAACACGAACGCACGGCGATGCGCGACACCCAGTGTTCGAAGGGCGCCTCGCCTCGAAAACTCTTCAACTTCTGGTACGCCTTCACGAAAATGTCCTGGCAGATGTCCTGCAGTTCGGCGTCGTTGCGGGCGAACCGCGCGGCAATGCCGAACACCTTGCGTCTGTGCCGCGCCACCAGGGTGGCGAACGCCCCATCGTCCCCCGCGAGGGTGGACTCAATGAGACGTTGGTCCGAAGGTTCATTGGTCGGCGCGGTCATCGCGCCCGATTATTAATCGGTCGCGATGCGATTGGCAATTCGTTGCAGCAGGGTGTCAAACCGGGCATCGGCATCAATTTGCATGTCTTTCAGCTTCTGGATCTGCTCGGGCGTGAGCACGGCGCGGATGTCGTGGACCACGTGGGCGCGCTCGACGGCCAGATCGGCTTCCAAGGAAGCGACCTTGGCCGCCTCGGCGCGAATCGCGGTTTCATCCACGGTTTGTGCGCGGATCGTGTCACGCAGGGCGCGGCGTTCGGTCACCACCTCGGTGATCAACGGACCGAGCGTTGGCTGATAACCGCGCAGGATGGTTTTCACCTGCGCCTTTTGCTGGTCCGTAACCCCAAGTTGGGCCAGCCGATGGGCGAACCGGCCCTTGGCGGCGAAGCCGACATCGTTTGTCGTATCCGCGTGCGCCAGGAAGGCGAAAAATCCACCCACCGTGAGGGCGGCCACAATCCCCGCACCAATCAAAGCTTTCGTGTGTGTCTGCATCGTTTGTTCCCTATGTTCCCTTCACAAATGGAGACGGGGTGGGAGGGCGGAACGTTACAGGATTCTGGTCAAAACGGCTTGGAAATGAGCACTGCTTGGAGGCGCGATGTCAGGATCGGGAGAGGGACGCGGTCTACAACTCTCGCTAGTGACTGAAAGCGGCTGTGTGCGCTTCAGACAATCCTGAGCAACGGCTTTCGACGCGGCGAGTAAAGACCCGCAGTTTGGGGATGGTTGGGAAGGTACAGCAGCCAGACCGGGCTACCCTCGGCAAATCCAATTAGGCACTTAAAGCGAAACTCGTTGCCACCTGCATCAGAAAACCTCACAATTCCCCTACGCCATATTTTCGCAGTACGGATGATCGTGCCACGGCCGAGAATGCCGGTTCTGAGGAGGCGCATATGGCGCAGCTCGGTCATGAGCGCAGTCAGGGAGAGCACTGGGTATAAAGCGCTAATGGCCACCATTTTCCAGAGAATTCGGCTGGACATCGAGATTTGCTGGTCGCGGCTTTTCGCCTCCTGCTGCAACCAGTCTTCCCATCGCCGACTCGTATCTGGATTCTGAATTCGTTCAATTTTCGCTCGCTCGGTTCGCTCGAAAAGCTGATCACTTGCTTTCGCCCGGCTAATCAGATGGCTGTATCCGGCCCATGCCAAGAACGGCAGCGCGATCCCCAGCAGACAGGATAGCCCGCCCACAACCCCATCAGCCGTTAGCCGCACCTTGCGTGGAGGCTTTTGTTGCAGTTCGGTGGGAGGGGTGTCGGAGCCGTGCAGGGCAAGCAACCGTTGAAAGCGCGCTTCCTTTGCCCTCGCTTTAGTGGACTGCTTGAAGCGTTCGCGGCTTTGCTTGAACCAGCTCATCGCATCAACTCCTCATCGGCTCTCCTAGCGCTTTGAGAGATTACCAATTGCGATTGTTTGCGGCGATTACAAAGTCGAAACAGTTTTGTAATCGAGTGCATCCTGACACTACCACCAAGCCTCAAGGCATTCATCCTGAGCGGAGCGAAGAATATCCGTGTGTGCGCTGCGATGCCAAGCGTAGAACGACCGAGCCCCTTCACTTCGTTGAGGGTGACAGACCGGAGAATGGTGACAGCATCACAGTATCAAGATACGCCCTTTGGGATCTTATCATGTGCGCTCGTGCTGGAGCCGCAGTTGGCCGCAGGCGGCGTTGATATCGGTGCCCTTTTCGATGCGCAGCGTGCTGGTGATGCCGTGCGACTGGAGGGTGTGCTGAAACATCTTGCAGCGGTCGCGGTCGGGGCGCTTCCACGGCAGGCCCTCGACGGGATTGTAGGGAATGAGATTGACCTTGGCGTGGAGACGTCTGGCGATGGCGCCGAGTTTGTGGGCTTGTTCGAGCGAGTCGTTGACGCCATCGATCAGTATGTACTCAAACGTCATCATCCGCTTCTTGGCGTTGACGTAATAATCGCATGCGGCCAGCAACTCCTTGAGCGGATGCTTCTTGTTCACGGGCATGATCTTCTCGCGTACTTCATCGGTCGCGCCGTGCAACGAGACCGCGAGACGAATCTGCATGGGTTCATCGGCGAGCTGCTTGATGCGCGGAACGAGGCCGACCGTGGACACCGTAATCTTGCGCGCGCCGATGCCCAGCCCCCACGGCGCATTGACGATCCTCAGAGCGCGCAGCAGATTGTCGTAATTGGCCAGGGGCTCGCCCATGCCCATGACGACGATGTTGTTCACCTTCTCGCCGCTTAGTTTTTGGACCTGGAGGATCTGGTCGACGATCTCAGCCGCCGTCAGATTGCGCTTCACGCCGTCGAGGCCGCTCGCGCAGAACTTGCAGCCATACGCGCATCCGACCTGCGTCGAAACGCAGACGGTATGGCGGTCACTGCTGGTGGTGAGGCCCGGCGTTGCCGGAATCAGCACGGTCTCGATCAGCGACTGGTCATGAAGTTGAAACAAGAATTTCTCCGTTGTATCGGATGCATTACGAGTCTTGAGCGCGCGGACCACGTGCAATTCGAAGCTGGCGGCGAGTTTTTCGCGCAGGGCGGCCGGCAGATTGGTCATCTGATCAAACGAGTCCGCCTGCTTCTCGTAGATCCACTGCAGAATCTGCTCGGCGCGATACTCGGGCTCGCCCAGGTCACGCAAACGCGCGCCAAGCTTCTCGCGATCGAGCGACTTGATTTCTGTTCTTGCGTTCACACCTTGTTGGCCTTGAGTTCCTGCAACGAATAATGCGTGCCGCGCCAATCAATGCCGTTGTTCCACAGCGTTTTCAGCGTGGCCCGCCAAATGATGTACTGAAACAATAGTGCCGTAACCGGCCCGCCCACACAATGCCAGCGTTTGGCGCCGTAGGTGTGCGCGTTGTCCATGTACAGCGCCGCGAGCAGCGCCACGATGGCGAGGTTCAGCCACCACGTTGCGCCGTGCGTGAGCAGCAGCGCCGCGAGCGGCCAGAGGAACACGAGCAGTTGCGCGATGCTCGCGGCCACGACGATGGCCAGGTTGTACTCCACGCCCGCAAACGTGTTTTTCTCCAGCCCGCGGATGAGTTCGCCCAGCGAGCCGTACCATTCCACCGTCATGAGGCCGGCGCCGACGGAAATGTCCTGTCGGAACCCGTGCTTCTTGATCAGCTTGCCGAGCTTCATGTCATCATCGGGCCGCATGGCGATGGCCTGATGACCGCCGATGGCGCGGTACACCTCGGCGCGGATGAGATTGAACGCACCCACGCCGATGTGCCGCGGACTTTTCGGGTCGCGGGCTTTCCACGGTTTGGCGTAGAGACCGAAGAAGAGGACGAACGCGCCGCCGAACATGCTCAGGAGCGTGCCGGGCATGTGCATTTGCGGGCCGACGGCGAGATGGTCGAGCTGGCGATCCTGCAAGTACGACACGGCGCGGCCGACAACCGTGCGTTCCATCACGACGTCGGCGTCGGTAAACAGGAGCAGTTCGCCCGTGGCTCGTTCCGCGCCGATGTGCAGAGCGTGCGTCTTGCCGAGCCAGCCACCGGGCAGATCGGTTATGTGCACCACGTGCAGCCGCGGATCGGCGCCTGCCATCCGGTCGAGAATACGTCCCGTCTCGTCGGTGGAGCGGTCGTCGACAACGATGAACTCGGTATTCCGGTGATCCTGCGCGAGGACGGACTGTAATCCGTGCTCGATCTTCCGTGCTTCATTGCGGGCCGCGACAATGATGGAAACCTTCGGTACGTTCGGCGTGGACAGGGGCGGAACATCTGCGAGCCGGGCTATCGACCGGTTGCCGAGGGCGAACTCAATGGTCGTGGCCAGGACGAGAAACAGCGTGACGATCGCCAGCCAGAACAGAACCGATGCCATAATGGCCGGGATGCTACCAAAACCCGTTGGGAATCGCGCGACGAACCATGTTGGAAGCGAAAACGACGGGCAGCCTGAAGGCCGCCCGTCGTTCATTCGGACAACACGCGATACGAAGCTTCGCTATTTCGCTGTGCCGGATTTGCCCGCAATCGCCCGGTAGGTCGCCGCGTGATCATTGGTGAAAGCGATCCCGTCGCCGACAGCGAGAACCACGGGAATGGTGATTGATGAGCCGGTCTTTGGTGTGTTGGTGCTCGTGATGCCGACGTCGAGCCAGGGTGTTTGCCACGAGCCGTTTTTCAGGTTCGTGCTGAACGTCCACAGTCCGGACTTCTTGTTATAGGACAGCTTGCAGGTTCCGTACGAACTGGTCCCGATGCCTTTGCCCTTCGGGTCCAGCGCGTACGACACGTCCGCACCGCCGACGTCGAGCGCCACCGTGGCGTTCGTCAGATTGGGAGTGGTGACGGGGTTGAATGTCGCCTTCAGAGAACAGCTATCGGAATCGGGCTTGGTGAAATTGGCTTTTGCCTGCAGCGAGCTGACCGTGATGGAGGCGGACTCGGTAATCGTCGCGACGCCGAGATCGTGCGCCGACCAGACGCTATTTTGCAGTTCAAAGCAGTACGAATCGGCGTTGTCTTTGTTGGTGAACGCGCCGAGGCCGATGTTGTAGTACCCATCGGTTGTCATCACGAACCCCGTCGGCAGTGCCGTGCGCACGCCGTTGGTGTCGGAGAAGTAGCCTGCCGCCAACGCCGGGCTGCTCATGCCCACGCGGTCCATCCAGTTGGTCGTGGCGTACATGACAAAGTCGGCATTCACACCGTTGACGCCACGGGCATTGATGGTCATGGCTCCAGAGATGGGATTGACGGGATCGGTGATGTCGCCCGGGCACATATTGGCCACGAACACCGAGCCGCCGTAATCGACCACTGAGTTCGTGGCGATATTAATGCCCATGCCGAACGCCGCGCCGAGGTCGCCGCTGTAGGACTGGACCGGGTTGACGACCGTGAAGCTGACGGCGAAATTCGTGGGCGTTAGTTCCACGAGGCTCACGCCCGCGGTCGTGTCGGCGTTCATGGCGACATAGTTGATGTAGTCCGAGGCGGCCTTCGTGAACACCAGCGTCACGTGAGTTCCCGCATCCAAGGCGGTTCCCGCCACGTCATCGTTTTGCGTGGACACGCCGTCGGGCGGGTTGCTTTGGAATCCCATGCGAAAGGCGCTGCCGTCCATGCTCCCGCCAACATAAGCGGCCGTGGATCCGCTGCCGGCCTGGCCCATGCCGGGAGCATGCTCAATGGTGGCAAACGGTGTCCCGTTGTACGTTGAACTCGTGATGTCCCAAGCCACATCAGCATTTGCCATCGTCGCCATGGCGACGCAGAAACTCGTAATCCAGAGGGTCGTTTTCATTGCAACCCGACCATCGGAGCACTGCCCATGCCGACGCGAATCCGCGCAGAAATTCAGGATAAATTCTATCCGCTTTAGGTGGACACCTTATCGAACTCGGTCGGTGCCAGTGGATTGAATGGACATTTCCGCGTTATACGATGGCGGCGCGGTTACGCCTCTGCTACCACATCTCAGGTCAGGACTTCTCCGTCTCGGTCGACTCGGCGGCTTCTTCCTGCTGCTCGCTGATGACGCGGGCGATGGCGACGAGCTTGTCGCCTTCGTTGAGGTTGATGAGCTTGACGCCTTGGGTGTTGCGGCCGGCGACGCGGATGTCCTTGCAGCCGGTGCGGACGGTCTGGCCCTGGGCGGTGCTGAGCATGACCTCGTCGGCATCGGTCACGCTGAGGGCGCCGACGACACTGCCGACCTTGTCGGTGGTCTTGATCGTGATGATGCCTTTGCCGCCGCGGGATTGGACGCGGTATTCGTCAAACGGCGTGCGTTTGCCGATGCCGTGTTCGCCGGCGACGAGGAGCGTCGCCTGTGGATCAACGATCTCAACGCCGACGACGTAATCGCCCTTCTCGGGCCGGATGCCCCAGACGCCGGTGGCACTACGGCCCATGTCGCGGGCGTCCTCCTCGTGGAAGCGGATGCTCATGCCGTCCTTGGTCACGAGGACGAGTTCGTTGTTGCCGTTGGTCATCTTGACGCCGATGAGGCGGTCGCCCTGTTCGATGTTGATGCCGATGATGCCGCCTTTGCGCGTGTTTTCATAGGCGTTCAGCACGGTCTTTTTCACGATGCCCACGCGGGTGGCCATAACGAGGTAATTTTCGTCGGAGAACTCCTTGATGCGCAGCATGGCGGCGACTTTTTCCTCGGGCTTCAATTGGAGGAAATTGGCGATGCTCTTGCCCTTGGCGGCCCGGCCCATTTCGGGAAGCTCGTAGACTTTCTCGACGTACACGCGCCCCTGTTCGGTGAAGAACATGATGTTGTCGTGCGTGGAGCAGGTGAACAGATGCTCGATGAAATCCTCTTCGCGCTGTTCCATGCCGATGACGCCCTTGCCGCCGCGGCGCTGAGACCGGTAGGCGCTGACGGCGGTGCGCTTGATGTAGCCCTGGTGCGAGATGGTGACGATGCAGGCTTCGTTGGCGATGAGGTCCTCGATGTTGATCTCGCCCTCGTCGGCCACGATGTCGGTCCGGCGCGGGTCGCCATACTTCTCTTTGACCTCGAGCAATTCGGTTTTCACGACGCCCATGAGCTTTTTCTCGCTCGCGAGCAGGCTCTTCAGGTACTCGATGCGCTTGATGAGTTCGAGATACTCCTCCTCGATCTTGTCGCGTTCGAGGCCGGTGAGCTGATAGAGGCGGAGATCGAGGATCGCGTTGGCCTGGATCTCGGACAGCTTGAATTTGTCCATCAACTTCTTCTTGGCGTCCTCGCGATCATCGGCGCCCTTGATGATCTTCACGACCGCGTCGATGTTGTCGAGCGCGATGCGGAACCCTTCGAGGATGTGGGCGCGCTCCTCGGCTTTCTGCAGCTCGAACTTCGTCCGGCGGGTGATGACTTCTTTGCGGTGCGCGATGTAGCACTCGATCATCTGCTTGATGTTCATCGTGCGCGGACGACCGTGGTCGATTGCCAGCATGATGACGCCGAACGTGTCTTCGAGCTGGGTGTGCTTGTAGAGATTGTTGATAACGACCTTCGGGATGGCGTCGCGTTTCAGCTCGATGACGACGCGGATGCCATCCTTGTTCGATTCGTCGCGGATATCGCTGATGTCGTCGAGTTTCTTCTCGTTGACGAGTTGCGCCATGCGCTCGATCAGCGACGCCTTGTTGACGTTGTACGGGACCTCGCTGATGATCAGGCGCTCCTTGCCGCCTTTCACCTCTTCGATCCCGATGCGGCCGCGAATCTTCAGGCTGCCGCGGCCCGTGAGCAGGTAGTCTTTGATGCCCTGTTTGCCGCAGATCAGGCCGCCTGTCGGGAAATCCGCGCCCTTGATGAATTTCGCCACGTCTTTGACGTCGGTCTCCGGATCGTCGATCAGCGCGCAACACGCATCGATGACCTCTGAGAGATTGTGCGGCGGAATGTTCGTGGCCATACCGACGGCGATGCCCGTGCTGCCGTTGACGAGCAGGTTCGGGATGCGCGACGGGAGGACGACCGGCTCCTTTTCTTTCTCGTCGAAGTTGGGCTGGAAATCGACCGTGTCTTTGTCGAGGTCGGCAAGCAATTCCTCGGCGATCTCTTCGAGGCGGCACTCCGTGTACCGGTAGGCGGCGGCCGGGTCGCCGTCGATCGAGCCGAAGTTGCCCTGGCCGTCGATGAGCGGGTAGCGCATCGCGAAATCCTGGGCCATGCGGACGAGCGTGTCATAGACGCTGGCGTCGCCGTGCGGGTGATATTTGCCGAGCACTTCGCCGACGACCTTGGCGCATTTCGAGTAGGAGCGATTGTGCAACAGGCCGAGTTCGCGCATCGCATAGAGCACGCGGCGATTGGATGGCTTCAGGCCGTCGCGGGCGTCGGGCAACGCGCGCCCGACGATGACCGACATCGAATAATCGATGTAGGCCTGCTGCATTTGCTCGCTGATATTGACCGGCGAAACTTTTTCGTTTTGTGCGTACATAACTGGTTCCTACCGTTTCCCCACGAACAGCTTGGTTGTCGTAAAAAAATTCTGTGCGTCAGCCAACAATTCTTTCATCCGCGCGGAGTCCGGCGGCGGGTGCGGGCCAATGTCGGCATCCTCGTGCAACAGCGTCGTCTGCTCGAATCGCTCCCCGACCTCCCGCGGGATCATGCCCGTCGTCACGAATTCCCGATGGAACTTCGCGGCCACGTTGCCGTCGCGAGACGGGCCAAACTCCTTCGTCGCTAACAGCGCGCACGCGCAATAAAACATCGTAAAATACACACGGTCCATCGCGCCGCGGCACATCTGCTGGTCGATCAGCAGGTGCGCCTCTTTCAGGCTCTCCGCAGCCTGCGCGAGCCTGAGGTTGATCAGGTCCTGGGCCTCCGGCGTCACGGCGCGTCAGATGTCGAGGTTGCGGACGTTAAGCGCGTTATCCTCGATGAACTGGCGGCGTGGCGCGACCTCATCGCCCATCAACACCGTGAACATATCGTCCGCCTTGGCCGCGTCTTCGATGACAACCTTCAACATCGTGCGGCGCTCGGGGTCCATCGTGGTCGCCCACAATTCTTCCGGATTCATTTCACCCAAGCCTTTGAACCGCTGTTTGTTGATACCTCGTTCCCCGATATCTTTGATCTGTTCCAGAATCTGCGGGATGGAATGGATCTCAGACCGCCGTTCCTCGACCTTGGCTTTGAGCTTCTTCGCGTCGGATTTGGCTTCCGGCTTCTTCGACGCACTGCCAGGTGCGCTCTCGCCCTCCACAGCCTCCGAAGCGGCGGCGCCACCTTCGACCAATTCGAACAGCGGCTTTTCCTGCGCGGCATAGTGGTCGAGATTAAAGCCCTTTTTCTCAAGGGTCTCGATGGCGGACTGGATGCTGTTGGATTCGGTCAACTCCAACGGTTTGGCCTTGGGAGCCTTGTCTTTGTCACCGTTTTTAGGTTCGGCAGCAGCTTCCTCGTCGAGGTCGACGTCGTACTTGTCGCAAAGCTTCGACCATTCCTTGTCGGTCCGCGCGAACTCGAAGCGAACGACACCATCTTCTTTGATGCGCATCGCATAGGATGGGAACTCGCCTGACTTCTCATCGCGCGCGGCGAGAAAATCTTCGAATTTGATGCCTCGACGTTCGATTGTATCGACCAACTTCTCCAGGTCCTGCAGGGATTCCAGAACAGACTTGAGTTGCTGGCCGCTAAATTCCTTCTTGTCCCGCATCCTAAACAAGTGCACGTCTTCCATGCCGAGCTCAATGAGGATTTTGCTCATCTTATCGTCGTTCTCGACGTACTCTACGCGCTTCTTGCGCGTAACTTTGTAGAGCGGCGCCTGGGCAATGTAGACGTACCCCTGCTTGATGAGTTCCGGCATCTGACGGTAAAAGAACGTCAGCAACAGCGTGCGGATGTGCGAACCGTCCACGTCGGCGTCGGTCATGATGACGATGCGGTGGTAGCGGAGCTTCTCGATGTTGAACGCGCCTTCGCCCTCACCGGTGCCGAAACCGGTGCCAATGGCGGTGATCATCGTGCGGATTTCGTTGTTGTTGAGAACCTGATCGAGCCGCGCCTTCTCCACGTTGAGCAGTTTGCCGCGGATCGGCAGGACGGCCTGGAACTGGCGGTTGCGGCCCTGTTTGGCCGAGCCGCCGGCGGAATCACCCTCGACGATGTAGAGTTCGCAGAATTCCGGATTGCGCTCGGAACAATCAGCGAGCTTGCCCGGCAGTCCGCCGCCGGTGAGCGCGCCTTTGCGGACAGCTTCGCGGGCTTTGCGGGCGGCTTCACGAGCGCGCGCCGCGGTCAGTGACTTGTCGACGATGCGGCGCGCAATGGGCGGATTCTGCTCGAAGAAGGTCGTGATGCCTTCGTACACGATGGAGTTGACGATGCCTTCGACCTCGCCGTTGCCGAGCTTGGTCTTGGTCTGGCCTTCGAACTGCGGGTTCGGGACCTTGACGCTGATGACGGCGGTGAGGCCTTCGCGGAGATCATCGCCGGAGAGCGTCGGATCCTTTTCCTTCAACAGGTTGTTGGACTTCGCGTACTGATTGATCGCCTTGGTCAGCGCCGAGCGGAAGCCGCTGAGGTGCGTGCCGCCCTCAATCGTGTTGATGTTGTTGGCGTAACTGTAGACGGACTCGTTGTAACCCTCGTTGTATTGCAGGGCGACCTCGGCGGCAATGCCGTCCTTCTCCTTGGAGACGTAGATGACCTTGGGGTGAAGCGGTTCCTTGGCACGGTTGATATGCTTGATGAATTCCTCGATGCCGCCGTTGAACTTGAACAGGTCTTCGCGCTTGTTCCGCTCGTCCTTGAGCGTGATTTCAATGCCGCGGTTCAGGAAGGCGAGCTCGCGCAGGCGATTGGCGAGAATGTCGTACTTGTATTCGACGACCGGGAAAATCTCGTTGTCGGGTTTGAACGTAATCTTCGTGCCGGTGCCCTTGGCCTTGCCGATGACTTCGAGTTTGGACGCGGTCTTGCCGCGCTTGAAGCGCATGTGATGGACCTTGCCGTCGCGTTTGACTTCGGCTTCGAGCCATTCGCTGAGTGCGTTGACGCAGGTCACGCCGACGCCATGAAGACCGCCGGAAACGGTGTAGGATTTCTTGTCGAACTTGCCGCCGGCATGGAGCAAGGTGAGGACGACTTCGATGGCGGGCTTCTTCTCCGTCTTGTGCATATCGACGGGAATGCCGCGGCCGTCGTCGACGACGGTGACGGAGTTGTCGACGTGGATCATAACGTCGATATGCTTGCAGAAACCGGCGAGGGCCTCGTCGATGGAGTTGTCGACGACCTCGTAGACCAGATGATGCAGGCCGCGTTCGCCGGTGTCGCCGATGTACATCGCGGGGCGCTTGCGAACGGCCTCGACGCCCTCGAGTTTTTGAATTTTGTCAGCGGTGTAATCGCTGGCACCGAGTTTTTCGACCACTTGGTTTCGATCCTTTGAAGGCGACTTTTCCACAGTACGTGTTCTTTCCAGAAGCTTGCTGGACATTAGCAACCCCCTCCTCCTTTGACCGCCGAATAGTACTCGATGTTGAGGGGAATCTGCAACCACAATTCGTCACTTTTTTTCTGTATATAACTGACTAAGGGCGTGAGGCTTCTACAGAATTGAAACGGGTTTGAAATGAGGGGTTGACAGTTGGGGGTTTGATGGTAATATCAAGCAATATTGGTAAGATACTAATGATTAAATGAAGGCGTCTGTTAAGAGCGATTACGCATGTCGCGCGGTGGAGGCGTTGGCACTTCATCATCCGAGCGTACGGCCCATGCGGATTGAGGAAATCGCGATGAGCGAAGCGATCCCGGCCAACTATCTTGTGCAGATCCTGATCGAGCTGAAGAGCAAAGGGCTGATTCAAAGTCGGCGCGGGAAAGCGGGCGGATATGCGCTGGCGAAGCCGCCCAAGGAGATTACCGTGGGGGACGTTCTTCGGGCGGTGCAGGGGGATGTGTTGGAAATGCCGCTGTTGCGGGAGTCGCGTTGTCCCGAGGAAATCAAGCGCGCGTGGCGACGGATCAAGGAGGCCGCCGAACGCGCGGCAGACGACGTGACATTCGAACAGCTATGCGCGGAAGCGAAGAGTCGCCCGGAGATGTATTACATCTAGTGAATTGACAGGCACTTGTTCTCTGATATAGTCCCTCGGCAGTTCCGCCATGGGCGGAACGGAAAAACTCATCAAGAGCGGTCGAGGGACTGGCCCATAGAAACCGCGGCAACCGTTCAGTCGCCAGGAGGCGCTGAAGACAAGGTGCCAATTCCAGCTCCGAAGCCCGACGCGAGTCGGGAGCGGGGGAAGATGAGGGAGAGCGATCTGGCCGTTTTGGATGCCTCTTCATCGTCACCCGCCATTGGGGGCGCTGAAGAGGCTGTTTCTTTGTGTCTCTCGGGTGGTGGCCGGTAGGTAAATGTGGCGGGCCGCGGGTGGCCGGGCCGAACCCGCGCGAGTTCTCGGCATTGGTTGCACGAGAGGAACGAAGAGGAAGAAGGAGAAACGGTTATGGCAGTGAACGTGCGAATTCCGACACCGTTGCGGAAACTGACGAAGGAAAAAGAAACGGTGCAGGCGGCTGGCGCGACGATTCAGGACATCATCGAGAGCCTGGAGAAACAGTACCCGGGGCTGAAAGAGCGGATTTGTGACGAGCGCGGCGAGTTGCGGCGGTTTGTCAACGTGTACCTGAACGACGAAGACATCCGATTTGCCCAGGGCAAGAGCACGCCGGTCAAAGACGGCGACGAGATCTCCGTGATTCCCGCGATTGCGGGTGGCCGATGACGACGATTTGCCGCCCCGAATAGCTTCGGGGCAAGAGGGACCGCGAGCAAGACTCGCGGCCACAAGATGAAAGCGCCAAAAGCGAAACCAACGACGACAGCGAAGGAAACGAAGCGCCTGTGGCTGACCTATCCGAAGAAGGTCATCCAACGGCCGGCGATTTATGAGGTGGGTCACAAATTCAAGGTTGTGACCAACATCCGCCAGGCCAGCGTGACGAACGATGTCGGGATTGTGTCCCTGGAGTTGCAGGGGGAGGGCGCCGAGATCAAGAAAGCCCTCAAATGGCTGGAAGGTCTCGGCATCAAGGTCGAGCCGGTCGAGATCGATGTGATCGAGGGGTAACGGGAGAACGTGAAGTTCACGTCGGAAGAGATCCACAAGCTGGCGGCGGAATTCGAAGACCGCGAGCCGCGCGACATTTTGCAGTGGGCGGCGGACCATTTCAGCCCACGGGTGGCGATCTCGTCCGCATTCGGTCCGGAAGGCCTGGTCGTGCTCGACATCGCGCTGCGCAAGGTCACGCCGCGGCCCCCGGTGTTTACGATCGACACGGGCTTTTTCTTCAAGGAGACGGTCGAGCTGATCCGCAAGGTCGAGCAGGAGTACGGGATTACGGTCGAGCGGCTGCATCCCGAGTTGACACCCGAGCAACAGGCGGAGCAGCATGGCCCCGAGTTGTACCGGCGCGAGCCGGACAAGTGCTGCTACATGCGCAAGGTGCTTCCACTGCAGAAGAAACTGCCCGAGCTTGATGCGCTGATCACGGGGCTGCGACGCACGCAGGCGGAAAGCCGCAAGGGCGCGAAAATCCTGCAATTGCAGGAGACGCCCGGCGGCCATCGGTATCTGAAGATCAATCCGCTGGCGGCGTGGGACAAGGAACAGGTTTGGTGGTATATCATCAGCCACCAGCTCCCGTACAATCCGTTGCACGATCAGGGGTACCCGAGCATCGGTTGCTGGCCGGATTGCTGCACGCGTCCCGTCAATGACGGCGAGGGCGAGCGCGCGGGGCGGTGGGCGGGCTCGGAAAAGAAAGAGTGCGGCTTGCATACATTCGCCGCGAACATTTAAGATTGTCGCCCCGAAGAGTTTCGGGGCCGGCTGCGAGTGAGATGCGCGGCCAGAAATGCATATGGATCATCTGGACAAGCTGGAGAACCAAAGTATTTTCATCATCCGCGAGGCGTTCAACAAGATTGAGCGGCTGGCGATGCTGTGGAGCGTGGGCAAGGATTCGATGACGATCCTCTGGCTTGCGCGCAAGGCGTTTCTTGGGCACGTGCCGTTCCCGTGCGTGTTCATGGAGACGAGCTTCGACATGCCGGAATTGGTCGAGTTGCGGGACCGGTTGACGAAGGAGTGGAAGCTCAACCTCGTGATCGCCCGCAACGATGAGGCGCTGGCCCAGGGGATGAACCACACGCGGGGCCGGGTGACTTGCTGCTCGGCGTTGCTCAAGGAGAACCTCAAGAAGATCGTCGACAAGGAGAAGTACGGCGGGTTGATCGTCGGCGTGCGGCGCGACGAGGATCCGACGCGCGCGAAGGAACGTTATTTTTCGCCGCGCGACAAGAACATGGAGTGGAACGTCGAAGACCAGCCGCCGGAGCTGTGGGACCAGTTCAACACTGATCTGGCGGGCGGCACGCATTTGCGGGTCCATCCGCTCCTGCACTGGACGGAGATGAACATCTGGGAGTACGCCGAGCGCGAGAAAATCCCGAACGTGCCGCTCTACTTCGCCAGGAACGGGAAACGCTATCGCAGTCTGGGGTGCGTGCCGTGCACGTTTGCGATCGACTCGAACGCCGACACGTACGAAAAGATCCGTGAAGAACTGCGCACGACCAAGCGCAGCGAGCGCAGTGTCCGTGCCCAGGACCAGGAGAGCGAAGATGCCTTCGAGAAGTTGAGACGGGACGGGTACATGTGATTAGCGAAGTTAAACCACAGAGACACAGAGAGCACGGAGATGGGCTGCATCAGGAATTGACGCAGCAGATCATCGGGGCCGCAATCGACGTTCACCGTGAGATTGGTCCGGGCTTGCTGGAATCCGTGTACGAGGCGTGTCTTGCGCACGAGATGTCCTTGCGCAAGCTGCCGTTTGAGTCGCAAAAACAGGTACTGGTTCGGTACAAAGGCGTTCAGTTGTCGTCTGATTTGCGCGCGGACTTTATCGTGGATGGGCGGGTGGTGGTCGAACTAAAGGCTGTGGACGAGGTATTACCTGTTCACCGCGCGCAAATCATGACCTACATGCGACTGGCAGAGTGCAAGGTCGGTTTACTGATAAATTTCAACGTTCCGCAACTGGTGAAAGGGCTCGAGCGATTCGCTCTGTGAACTCTGTGTCTCTGTGGTTCAATTAGGCCATGCAGCATACTGAACAACTGAAGATCGTCATTGTGGGCCACGTCGACCACGGGAAGTCGACGCTGGTGGGGCGATTGTTTCACGATACGGGGTCGCTGCCCGAGGGGAAGTACGAGAAGATCAAGGTGGCGTGCGAGCGGCGCGGGATGCCGTTCGAGTGGGCGTTCCTGATGGACGGGTTGCAGGCGGAACGCGACCAGAACATCACCATCGATACCGCCCAGATCTGGTTTCGCACGCCGAAGCGGCAGTACGTCATCATTGACGCGCCGGGCCACAAGGAGTTCCTCAAGAACATGGTCACAGGCGCGGCGAGCGCGGGGGCCGCGCTGTTGTTGATCGACGCCAGCGAGGGCGTGCAGGAGCAATCGCGCCGGCACGGGTTCCTTCTGTCGCTGCTGGGGATCAGTCAGATCGCGGTGCTCGTGAACAAGATGGACCTGCGGAACTACAGCGACAAGGTATTCAAATTGATCGAGGACGAATACCGTGCGTTCCTCAAGCAGGTCGGGGTCGAGCCGAAACTGTTCATTCCGATTGCCGCGGCGAAAGGCGACAACGTGGCGACGAAATCGTCCCACATGCCGTGGTACAACGGCCCGACGGTGCTGGAGGCGCTGGACCGGTTCTCCGTTCCGGAGCCACCGCAGAACCTGCCGCTGCGGTTTCCCATCCAGGACGTGTACCGGTTCGACCATCGCCGCATCCTCGCGGGTCGGGTGGAATCCGGGACAGTGCGCGTCGGGGACAGGATCCTGTTCTCGCCGCGCAACAAGGTCAGCACGGTCAAATCGATCGAAGGCTGGCCGCAGGGGTCGCGCCACGTCGCGCATGCCGGCGAATCGATTGGCATTACGTTGACCGAGCAAATTTTTGTCGAGCGGGGACAGGTCGGGTCCAGCGAAGAGGACGCTCCCATCGAAGAAGACGTGTTTCAGGCAAAGCTGTTCTGGCTGGGGCGACAGAACCTCGAAGTGGGCCGCCGGATCAAGCTCAAGCTGACCACGGAAGAGGTCGAGTGCCAGATTCAATCGATCGAGAAACTGATCGATGCGTCGACGCTGGCGGAAATCGATGTGAAGTCACGCCCGCATATCGCGCGTAACGACGTGGCGGAGGTGACAATCCGCGCGAAAACGCCGATTGCATTTGACAACGCCGACCGGATCGTCAACACGGGCCGGTTCGTGCTGGTTGATGGGTACCAGGTTTGCGGAGGCGGGGTGATCTCCAAGGGAGAATATCCCGATCGCCGTCAGGTGTTGTCCGGCGTCAAGAGCCGGAATATTTTCTGGTCGGAAGGCAAGATCACGCGCGAGGCCCGCGAGCGGCGCAATCGTCACAGGGGCGCGATCATCTGGCTGACGGGTTTGTCCGGGGCGGGTAAATCGACGGTGGCGACGGAGCTGGAGCGCGAGCTGTTCGCGATGGGGCTGCACACCTACATCCTCGACGGGGACAACATCCGCCACGGTCTCAGCGCCAATCTGGGGTTCTCGCCCGAGGACCGGACGGAGAACATCCGTCGTGTTGCCGAGGTCGCGAAACTGCTGATGGACGCCGGCGTGCTGGTCATTACGGCATTCATTTCGCCGTATCGCGATGACCGTCGTCTGGCGCGCTCGCTGGTCAATGAGGGGGAATTCGTCGAGGTGTTCGTGAGTGCCCCGCTCGAAGTGTGCGAGCAGCGCGACCCGAAGGGCCTGTACAAGAAGGCGCGGGCCGGGGAGATTGCGAACTTCACCGGCGTCTCGGCGCCGTACGAGCCGCCTGATCGCCCTGAAATCGTCGTGCAGACGGACAAGCAGAGCCCGGCGGAATGCGTGGCGCACATCATTGATTACCTGAAGCTGCAATACATCGAGCAGGATTGGAGCATCTGATTCTGATCGGCGAGGATTTGCTTTCCTCGCGGGCGGGGTTGGGGTAGAGTGCGGGTCGCGGAGGAACGGATGGCGAAACCGGGGTCAAAAATCAATGAGTCGTTGCAGCCGCCGCTGGTCCGGCAGTTCTCGGTGTTTCTGGAGAACAAGGTCGGTTCCCTGCTTAATCTCACCCGCACGTTGAGCGATTCAAACGTTCATGTCTGCGGCATTTCCGTCGTCGACACGGCGGACGCGTCGGTGGTGCGGATCGTGGTGGATGATCCAGAGCATTGCCACGACGCGCTGGGCAAGGCGGGAATTCCCGTCAACGAGTCCAATCTGATTGTGGTGGAATTGCCGCGTGGGCCGGAGAAACTGGACACGGTGCTGCGTTGTCTGGTGGCGGCGGAAGTCAACATCCAGTACACGTATTCGCTGATGGTCCGGCCGCATGACAAGGCGTTGCTGGCGCTGCATTGCGAGGACGCCGAGTTTGCCAGGGACGTTCTGCTAAAGGATGGGCATACTGTTCTCAGCCAAAGAGACATCTCGAGGTGATGGTGGACAAACCCTCACCCATTGGTCTGGCGATCGTGATCTGCGACCAGATCATCGAGGACAAACTGACCGGCAAGAGATCGCTGATCGGGATTTTCAACCAGATCGTTGCGCAAAGCTTTCCCTACCGCCATCCGCAACTCTGCGTATACGTCTCGCTCACGGACGGACGGGGACAGTGCGCGGCGCGGTTGCGCGTCATTCACGACGAAAGCAGCGTCGTGGTCGCCGAGGTCAACGGCCAGATTCAATTTCCGGATGCGCATGCCGTCGTCGAATTGAATTTTGGACTGGTCGGCCTCACGTTTCCCGAGCCCGGAGTCTATTCCATCGAGTTCTATTGCGACGACGCCCTGCTGCTGGAGCGACGGTTTCACGTCGTCCACCTCAAACCACCGCAAGGCCCACCGCCCGCAGAGATGTAACGTGGCGAATCGCCGGCGGTTCACAAGCCGGTGACTTCACGGTTCTGCGGCCAGTCAACCGTGAATTCGAACGTGATTTCGCCTTTCTCGCGCGGTTTTAAACCCAGCTCCCAGGTGAGTTTGCCGGTGGCATTGTCGATCGTCGCCGGCTTGGTGGAGGCATCGCTCAATGCCACTTTCACGTCGTCGGCACTCGAAACGGGGATCTGGTCGAGCACCACGACCCGTTGGGGCTTGTCCTTGTAGTTCTCGACGGTGATTTTGTAACTGCTCACCTGCCGTCGGCGGCTGCGGAACAAGCCGGACTTGCCGCGGCTGTCCTTGAGTTCTTCGCGCTTCACGCGGATGCCTTCATCGATGCCGAGAAACAGGTTGGCCGCCTCGCCTTGCGACACCGTGCTGATCCGGCCCGTGCCGATGAAGTCCGGTCCGACAAACACATTGACCGCGCCGGCCAGAAACGGCGTGTCCGTCGTATTCGTTGCCGACGCCTTGAGATAGGCGAACGGCGAGAGTTTGGGAGATGTCTCATACGTGAACGCCGCGGGCAACGACGCCAGCGCGATGGTTTGGCGGTGAGGTTCGCCATCGCTGGGCACGTCCGCTGCCCCCGCCACGTGAAACGTCGCGGCGGTCACGCCCTGCTCGACCTGGGCCGTTTGAGCGACCACGAGCATTTCGGCCGGCGCGGCGGCTCGTTCGGGGCGGTTCATTCCCTTATCCATCCCGTCGGACGCGAGGCTCCGATAGCTTTCTACCGGCCCGGCCATTGGAGGCAGGGGAGTGGCAGTTTCGGCCATCGCCACTGGCTGAAGAATGTTCACGGCCCATTTGTTGAGGTCGGGCATCTGAGCGCCGATGGACGGTTTGGCGGTGGACAAGGTGAGGTTGACGCCACGCCAATCCTCGCCGGTTTGTTGGCGGACGACGGCCTTGTAGGTCAAGTCCACACCACTGCCGTCGGCAGCGGCGCGGGCTTCGTAGGCGGGCGCCCAGCCGGCATTGCCGATCACGTACGAGATTTGCAGCCGGAGTTTGGTCGCCTCTTTGCTGGTGAGTGTGACCATCGCGAATTTCTCGCTGCGCTCGCCCGCCGTCCGGTACTTGTTGAATTCCGCTTCCGCGGCGGTGATTTTGCGGTCCAATTCCCGATGTTCGATCGCCAATTTGTGTGATTCCTCTTCGAGGCGGGCGATTTCCGAACCGACGAACGCGGGCAGGTCTTTGAGTTGGGACACATCGAATTTGTTCACCTCGATCTCGCGGGTGACATCTCCTGCGGCCTTGACCTCAATCGCCTGGATCAGCTTCCGTTGTTCGTCGAGGACGCGGTTGCGCGACAGCAGCGCCTCCCGTTGGTCGTACAGATCCTGGACGTGATCTGCCAGTTCCTGGACTTTCGCGTCCGGAATTTGTTCGTGGACGACGGTGTGTACCGCAACATCTTCCATGACAACCTGGACGGGCGCCTTGCCCGCGGCGCGGACGGAGTCATTGGCCAGCGCGAAGGGCAGGTGGTCGAACACCAAACGGATTTCACCAGGGTCGATGTTGATTTCCGCGGTGCGCGTCACCTGCGCGCGATCGGGGTAGAGGGTCACTTCGGTGATGCGGCTTTCGACCGTGACGGGGTCGGCAGCCCATGCGCGGCAGGTAAAGACAGCGACAGACAGAATGGCAACCAGTCGAATCCGATTCATTGACCATCCTCCTTATGTAGGGGCAGCATGTTTCTCCGGTCTGACACCGTCAAGCTTGGGAAGTTCCCGGCGGAGGCAACGGGTGGTTGCATGTGGGGCGATCGATGAGCTATCATTTCGCCATGGAGCAGGTGTGGATTGCGGTCCACGCCGCCAACGGGGGGAAAATGAATCGGCTTCAACGATACATTCTGATTGTTGCTTACGTCATGTTGGTGTGTGCGGCGGCCGGCGTCATCTTTGGAGTCCCCCGGTCGTGTTCACGGATTGCGGCGTGGACAATTCTGTTGATCGGGCCAGCGACGGCGATTCTTTTCTTTGCGGGCAGCCTTTTTCCGCACAGAGAAGATTCAGATTGGGACAACCGCGATGGCTGAGACAATGGATTATCTGGAGACGTTGCAGGAGGCGATTCGCCAGCGGCATCATTGCGCGGCGAAGCACTCGTATTCGATGCCGGTTAAAGAAGTGTTCCAGGGCAAGCCGATTTGGGAGGGCATGGTGGAAGTGTTCGATCTGGCGGGGCATCCCAAGGCGAAGCAGGCCTACGCGTGGGGCCGTGCGACGCGCGACACCGGCGATGAAGTCCGAATTGTCACGGTGCTGGGGGTTCCGCCGGTGGATTCGCCGCGCAAAGCCGTGCAGATGTCCATTCTCAGCGACACCAAGAGTCGGCAAGACCGGTAGGATTGGAGATCGGGCCCGTGGCGCGCGTACAATGCAAGAAATGTGGCGGGCAGATGAATCTATGCACGTTTCGATGCCCACGGTGTGGCTTCGTTAGTTATGTAATCCACCGCTTGGTGTGGGCGGCCATGATCATTCTGGTCTGGGTGGGTGTGATCGTCTATTTCATCCGCAGGCCGCCGTCGCAGAAACCCATATTCCATCTCGAACGGCGGGAGTTTCCCAATTAGGACGGCGCCGAGACGGCAGCGGGAGGTTGCGTAGGGGACGACGGTTGGTTATCATGCGGGTGCTGATGATAGCGGACTGAGAAAGAAGGTGGACGCGATGCTGACTTTTTTATGCAAAGGGCTCTGGCTGCTGGCAATCCCGTTTTGGGCAATGGTCATCTACATCTTGTACAGCCTGTTCACGGACCGTCCGGATTCCAAGTAGGAAGGGGCCGGTTTTGCGCGTGAGGACGGCGGGTGGGCTATCATCGTGCCGAGAGGCGGGCGCCGTGCGGGTGCCGATCGTCGCGGATATTGGGAGCCGGGAAAATCGTTAGCGATTGGAAATCGGGGACATGCCACTGATCAAATGCAAGGAATGCGGCGGCCCGATGAATCTCACAGCCTTTCGATGCACGGGTTGTGGCTATCTCAACCATGTAGTCCGTCGGTTGGCGTGGGCGGTGGTGATCGTTCTGTTCCTGGCATTGATGGCCCTCTACGTCATCTACAAGCTCAAGAACCCGCGAGCTCCGGTTACGGAGTAGGACGGCGCGCGGGCGACGACTGTGAGCGGGGCACAGAAGTGATTATGAGAGAACAGTTGGTTGGACTGTGGCGTACTAGTGATGGCCCATATGCTTGCGATTGGCTATTGCGGGACAATGGCACTTTCTTAGCCAAAATAACCGAAGGAACGAGGACCATCTCGCGCTCTGTCGGCAAGTGGTCGCTGTCGGAGAATTTCTTGATTTCTGAGTATATTTTGGATGATTCCGGTGTGATCGACGCCGGTTGTATTGATCGTGATGCTCTATTGGAGGTGACAAACGATCACTTCCTTCTCCGCACCACGGGCGGAATCCAGCGGAGATACAAACGGGTTGCTGATTCCGAGGCAATCGCCCGCTAATGCGCTGCTTTTGATCAAATCAGGACAACGGCCGCCGTAGAACCGGCTGGCCTTGAACTGTCGGAGTGGGGTAGAATACGGCCTCTGGGAGAGCGAGGCGCAGGAATGACAGCGTTAGCGGGGAAGCTAGAATGGCAACCGGCAATAGCACGATAGATTTTATCGTCATAATTGTGCTGCATTTGCTCGTATTGTGTCTGGCCATCGATCTTGCATTTTTCTCTCCCAGAAGGATGCGCAAGGCCATAGCCGAAGGCAGGTCGCATAGCACTGAGAAGGCGGTACTTTTGGCCAGATGGTCTGGAATCCTTTTGCTCTCATGTATGCTCATTGGGATTGTATCCGCGATCCTGTTCCAATACGGCCGGTAACACACGACCTCTACCCGGGAAGCCTTGACAAATCGGCCTTGAGGCGGTAGCATTTGCTGACTGCTATGGAAAGCGCGAAGCACAGCATGAACAACGTTTCCCGCGCGACGCTCGTCGGCGTCGTGGTGGTCGTGCTGGTGCGTGTCGGCGCGCCGTAGCGGGAACGAAACGAGAATTTCAACCCCCGTCGGCGCGAGCCGGCGGGGGTTGCGCTTTTTAGCCAGCCAGCGCCCGCCGGTCGTCCCGGGGAAACCAAACGCGAAGGGACAAACGACCATGATCAGACGAACCGGCGCAGAAATCATCATCCACTTGTTGGAACGCCAGGGCATCCGCGTCGTCAGCGGGATCCCCGGCGGCGCGAATCTGCCGTTGTACGACGCGCTGTCGCGGAGCCGGACGATCCGGCACGTGCTGGCGCGGCACGAACAGGGCGCGGGATTCATCGCCCAGGGCATGGCCCGCGTGACGGGCACGCCGCAGGTGTGTTTCGCCACATCGGGCCCGGGCGCGACCAATGTGCTGACGGCGGTGGCGGACGCGAAGCTGGATTCGATTCCGCTCGTCTGCATCACGGGACAGGTCCCGAGCGGATTGATCGGCACGGACGCGTTTCAGGAAGTGGACACGTACGGCATGAGCATGCCGGTGACGAAACATAATTTCCTGGTGAAATCAGCGGCGGAATTGCTCGACGTGATTCCCGCGGCGTTTCGCATTGCGGCGTCGGGCCGGCCCGGGCCGGTGCTGGTCGACGTCACGAAAGATGCGCAGACGGGCACGGCGGAATTTGAATCGTGGCCGGAGCCGGGGCGTCGAGAGAAATCGCCGCGATTCCGCGAGGCGGAGATTGAGCGGGCGGCGTCGATGATCAACGGCGCGCGGAGGCCGGTGCTGTATCTCGGCGGCGGAGTGATTCACGCCGACGCGACGGGCTGGGCGCGGCAGTTGGCGGAGAAGGCGGGCTTGCCGACGACGATGACGTTGATGGCGCTCGGGGCGATGGGGTCGGAGCATCCGTTGTCGCTGGGGATGCTCGGCATGCACGCGGCGCGGTACACGAACATGGCGCTCGAGGAATGCGATCTGCTTATCGCGGCGGGCGCGCGGTTCGATGACCGCGCGACGGGCAAGGTGGCGCAGTTCTGTCCGCGGGCCGGGGTGATTCACATCGATATCGACGCGGCCGAGCTGGGCAAGATCAAGACGCCGCAGGTGGCGATCCATGGCGACGTGGGCGACGCGTTGCGGGCGCTGCTGCCGCGGGTGAACGAGACCGCGCGGGCGGACTGGCTCGGGCGCGTGGCGGAGCTGCGGGAGAAATTTCCGTTGCGAACGAGCGGGATCGATGATCCGCGGACGCCGTATGGGTTGATCGCGGCGGTGGCGGAATTTGCGGGCGCGGATGCGATCGTCACGACGGACGTGGGCCAGCATCAGATGTGGGCGGCGCAGGTTTATCCGTTGCGGCGGGCGCGGCAGTGGCTCACGTCGGGCGGTCTGGGGACGATGGGGTTTGGATTGCCCGCGGCGATCGGCGCGGCGTTGGCGATGCCCGAGCGGACGGTGGTCTGCATCAGCGGGGACGGGAGCCTGCTGATGAACGCGCAGGAGCTGGCGACGGCGGCGGAGGAGGGCGTGAATGTGAAGGTGGTGTTGATGAACAACAACTCGCTGGGCCTGGTTCATCAGCAGCAGGATTTGTTTTACGGCCGGCGGCTGTTTGCGTCGGATTACCGGGCGCGCGTGGATTTTGTCGGGCTCGCGCGTAGTCTCGGCGTGAAGGCGTATGATCTGGCGGACGATGAGAACCCGCGCGCGACACTGTCGACGGCGTTGCGGGAGCGTGGGCCGTGTTTGATTCACGCGCTGATCGACGCGGACGAGAAAGTGTATCCGATGGTTCCGCCGGGGGCAGCGAACCGGGAGATGATTGGACACGGAGAGGAAAGCACGAATAACGCGAAGAAGACACGAATGGCACGAAGAGGAGCGGGGGCGGTCGTGTGAGCCACAGATTCATCCGCCATCCGCAAGGCTGTGGCGAATTCACACGGATATCTGAGATGGGTTGACCGCAAAGACCGGGATGGGGCTGGGGCGAGGTGTTTCAGAACGCGGTACCCGCACGGCGCCTTTCGACGAATCTCGTTTATTCCGTGGTAAATAGTGAGCGGATCACGTTTGCGATGTTGGATTTGGCAAGTGCTCGCTGGTCAACGAGAATCCCTAGGTTCCTCAGTCGAATTAGGAGGACCGTGCGGGAGACGGTTAGTCTGCCGGATGTGGCCCTGATAATCCTGTAGAAGTTGTGGATGTTCTCGGGCTGCTCGTCGACGAAAACTGTCCCCAGTCGGGTCGTGATACCGCAGGCTTGCTGCTCCTCGATTACGCTTCTCATGAGTATCGGGCGTGGTAGCAGCAGCGAAGAGGCGAACTGATTCGCCTGCCATTCAATCCACTCCAGCTCGCTCTTCGGGCTTGCTCCTCCCAGCCGTAGCTGCTTCCGCGTATCGACAACTTGCGGCCGTGTTCGTGAAATCCTACGGGGCTCGATATTGCGATGGAGAATCAGGTGCCCGACCTCGTGGGCAAGCGTCCAACGAAAGCGGGGGTGATCTGGAACAAGAGCCGGGTCAATACAAATCTCGCGGGAATTGAATGTGAAGCTGCCGAGGATTTTTCTCCCGTCCTTCGTGTGGCCCAAATCTTTATCGAGATGAATCGGCACTTTAAACTCACGCTGGATCGCGTTTACGACCGGGGATAGCGGAGAGACCGTTAGGTTGAGCCAAGACGGGTCAAAATACTGGATGACCTCCTCGCACTTACGGTCAATGTCTTCTCGCTTGAGGATTTTGCGCTCCATCGTCGGGCCTCAAACTAGAAGGAGATCGCAGATGAGTTCAAGGTTCAAATTAACGCGCGTTCCTTTCGTGTCCGCTCTCCAACCGTGTTGCCGAAGGAGTAATTGGTGGAATTGTCGTGTCGGCCCTTCGTCGGTCCGGTCGCGGTGGTGTGGGTCAGCGGACTTATGGTTGGTGGTGAATGGCTGATGGAAAGGGCGCGATGAGGGAAAGAGAACCGAGGAGGGGGGAGCGAGGAAACCACGCTGTCCGAATCGGAACGTCGGGTGTCGGTGGGCTGGAGCGATTGGTCAGCCGGCGCGGCATTTCGTATTGAGGAATCCCATCATTTGCACAAACAGGATACCCCACAACAGGATGGCGATCCAAAAAATGCCTCCAGCCAATATCATCGCTGGCGCCGTTGCCGATTGCGCCTGCAAGACATGGAATGCGAGGACCCCCGAGGTGACCAGCAGACCGAGCACCAAGGTGAGGCCGACTTGCACAACACGACGCCCAAGTGCGACAGAGTTTTGATTTGTGTTCATGTTAAGTCTGACAGAACGGCTGCGGAATTGTCACGCGGCAGCAGCCTTCTCCAACCTTCCACGCGGGCGGGGCGGGTGGGGTTGGGGAGGGTATGAAAGGGATGGTTGATGGTCGATGGCCGCGGGACGCGACGGCGGGTGCAAAACGCGCCGCGTGAGGGCACGCGGCCTACAGGTTTCGGAGCAGGTCGGTGAGTTCGTCGCGAGGGCCGTCGTGGTGTTGGGCGATGGCGAGTTGTAATGCGTGCTCCAAAATCGGTTTGGCTTCGGTGGAACGGCCGAGAGCGATCAGCGATTTGCCGAGGAGGATGTGGACGACCATCCAGTCGGGCTTCTTAGCGCAGAGGGGGCGGAGATGGTCGAGGGCGGCGGCGAGATCGCCGGCGTCGCAGTAAGCCTGGGCGAGGTTGAAGCGGGAGAGGTCGTTGTCGGGGAATCGCTGCCAGAGGGCGAGGGCGTTGGCGATTCGGTCGTTGCTCATCGGGGTTCTTCTAGCTAGGCTGGCGCGGCGTGGAAAGCAAATTCTACCAGGCCGACGAGCATCGCGCGGAGAAGGTGCACGAATTATTTGCGACGATCGCGCGGCGCTACGACCTGCTCAACGACATCATGAGCGCGGGGTTGCATCGGCGGTGGAAACGGCGGCTGGTGGAGTTGGCGGCTGTAGGCCGTGTGCCCTCACACGGCGTCGCGTCGGGGGATGCGGCTGGGCACGCCGACACAGCGGCGTGGCTACAAGGGACGGGTGCCGCCGCGTCGGGGGGCGCGGCCTACAACAGACGGATTTTGGATTTGTGTTGCGGGACGGGGGACATCGCGTGGAGATTCGCGCGCGAAGGGGCGACGGTGACGGGAGCGGATTTTACGGAGGAAATGTTGCAGGTGGCGCGGGCACGGACACCGCGCGGCTCGGCAGGAGCCTCGCCCTCCCACGGCGACGTGACTTGGGTGCGGGCCGACGCATTGCGGCTGCCGTATCGCGACAACTCGTTTGACGTGGTGAGCGTGGGATACGGGTTACGGAACCTGGCGGGCATCGAGCGCGGGTTGCGGGAGGTATTGCGGGTACTGAAGCCGGGCGGGAAGTTTCTATCGCTCGATTTCGGGAAGCCGGAGTCGAGGGCGATTCGAGCGATTTATTTCGGATACTTGCGGACGGTGTTGCCGATCCTGGGCCGGATATTTTGCGGCGACCCGGACACGCACGGATACATTCTGGCGTCGCTGCAGGACTACCCGGCGCAGCGCGGGATCAGGGAGTTGATGGAATCGATCGGCTATCAGGGGTGCGGGTTCGAAGAGTTTTGTCTCGGGTCGATGGCGATCAATTACGGCGTGAAGCCGGGCTCATGGTGATTGAGACCTGTCGGTCGATGGGTGCGGCGCGGTCGGGAGCCCTGCGCCGAACGTCTGAGAGCGCTCAGGCCACGTTAACGCTGAAGACAGTCTTTTGCTTGTACGTTTGCCCGGGGCGGAGAATGACGGACGCGAAGGCGGGTTGATTGACCGCGTCGGGAAGGTGCTGCGTTTCGAGGCAGAATCCGCCGTGCTGGGGATAGGCATGGCCGCGCTTGCCGGCGATGGAACCGTCGAGGAAATTTCCGGTATAGAGCTGCACGCCGGGCTCGGTGGTGTGCACCTCGAGGACGCGGCCCGATTCCGGATCGTGCACGCGGGCGGCGAGTTTGAGCCTGCCTTCATCCCCATCGAGCACATAGGCGTGATCGTAGCCGATGGGCTTGCTTTTGAGCTGGTTGATTCGCTGGCCGATGGGCGTGGGCCTGGTGAAATCCATGGGCGTGCCGGCAACAGGTTTGATTTCGCCGGTGGGAATCAGCGTGCCGTCGACGGGCACAAACCGCATGGAAGCGATCATCATCTCGTGGTCAAGAATGGTTCCCGAACCGGCAAGATTGAAGTACGTGTGATTCGTCAGATTGACCGGCGTGGGCTTGTCAGCGGTGGCGGCGTAATCGAGGACAAGTTCATTCTTGTCGGTCAATGTGTAGACGACCGCAACGCTCAGATTGCCGGGGTAGCCTTCTTCGCCGTCGGGACTTTGATAGCTGAACTTGACCGACGGCTTCTTGCCTTTGCCTGTTTCTGCCCGCCACCAGACTTTGTCGAAACCTCTCAGTCCGCCGTGCAAATGATGGGGACCGTTATTGGTGGCGAGGAGATATTCCCGGCCATCGAGCTGGAAGCGGCCATGGGCGATGCGATTGGCGCACCGACCGACGATCACGCCGAAGTACGGGCTGTTGCGGCGGACATAGTCGTCGAGCGTGTCGAAGCCGAGCGCGATATCACCGAGATGACCGTGTCGGTCGCGGGTTTCGAACGCGACGAGCGTGGCACCGTAGTTCATCACGGAAGCGGTCACGCCGTGGTTGTTGCGGAGAGAAAACAGGGTGACCTCGGAGCCATCGGGCAACGTGCCGAATGATGTGGTGTGCAGGCTCATAATCCCTCGCAGACAGTCACGCCATCGACCACGCTGCAGACATGGACTGCGTATTTGTCGGCGAGCTGAGGATAACGGCGCGGATAGGCAGTGTCCACCGCGGCCTTGAGCGCGTCGACGCTATCGGCACGCGCGATCGCGCCGGCGGCGCCCTTGTCGCCGCCGCCGAGCATGCGTTCGCCGAGCACGCCGGGGACGGTGCGAGCGATGTCGCACATGGCTTCCAGTTCGGGGCCGGAGATCTGGTAATCATCGCGCAGTCCGAAACCGTCCTTGCGGAAGATCGCGCCGACGGTGGTGATGTCGCCGGATTTCCATGCGTCGAGCATCTGATCGAAGCGTTGCTGGGCGTGGAAGATGTAGTTCAAGCGGGCGCACAGATGCGGATGGGTCGCGCCGTACCTGGCGATGACGCGATCATACAACGCCTGGTCATGGATATCAGCGAGGTGGGAGAAACCGAATTCTTTGCCGGCGAGGGCGACGAGTTCCTCGCACTCGCCGCGGCGGACCTTGTAGGTGGATTTTTCCAGGCCGGGACGGACGGTGCCGGTATCAAGGCTGATGAAGCGGAAGTCGATGGCGTGATGGCCGAGGGGCACGTGACGGACAGCGCCGTCTTTCGGACTGTAATGGGTGCCCATGCCGGCCCGAGCGAAATAGATCATGATCTGATCGAGCTTTCCGCAGGGCGAACCAACGTAGTCGTTCTCGACCGCTTGCGCCATGTCGACAATTCTCATGCCGTCGGGGAGCGGGATGGCGTTTGCGTCGAGGAAGGTGAGCAGCAGGTTGATGGAGAGCGACGCGGAGCGGGACATGCCGCCGCCGGGGATGTTGCTGTGCAGCACGGCATCGAAGCCGCGGGTCAGACGGAAGCCTTCGCGGCGGAGGATGTAATCGACACCATAGGGGAACCGCGCCCAGGTATCGGCGATGGCGGATGACTTTGGCGGTGGCACATGGCCGAGCTGAAAATCGATGACTTCGTCGGCGGGGAAATTGGCGCTGAAGAGGCGCACACGGTCTGTCCCGTTGGGTTTGGCGGCGTGCCAGAGGAAGCGGTCGGTGCCGACGCCGAACAGGTCGGTGCCATTGTAGTCGCCGTGCTCAACCCCGAGGCAGAACCGCGATGAGGTGCGGCGGATCACACCGCCTTGAACTTTGAGCCTGGCATCGGCTGCGGCTCGGGCGAGGATTTCTCGGGCGTGCAGATCAAGGTCGGCGGCGTTCATGATGTATTTCCCAAGTCCTCAGGCTAGCACAGGCCATGCATCTGGTCGAGCGTTGCGACCGAAGTGGGCGGAGTGTAAGATTTTGCTTGAAGAATCGGGGGGCAAAGTGGAAGATTTGGGTCAAGATAATTCTTCCTGCGGGGGAAGGATGCGTTACTGAAGTCGGGCTGCAACGTGGAGGCTATCAAGTGAATACGACGACACTCCTGAGAAACGTCGGCGTGACTACGCTGATTGTCCTGATGGCGGGCTGCTCACAAGACAAGACGGATACGGCGCTGGAGCGGCCCAAGCCGGGGCCCAATGACAAGATCATTATTCGCGGATCCAACACGTTTGGGGAGGAGTTGGGCCCGCGCCTGATCGCCGCGTACAAGAAAGACCATCCGACGGCCGATTTCGATCTGATACCCAAGGCGACCGGGTATGGGATGGCGTCGCTCATTGCCGGGCAATGTGACATCGCCGGAGCTTCTCGATTGCCGAGTGTGGATGAACAAGAGCTGGCCAAGATGCGCGGGGTCGAATTGAACGACTACGTGATCGGCGCATACGGCGTGGCCGTGGTGGTGAACACCAATAATCCGGTCGGCACTCTGACGACGAATCAGGTACGGGACATTTTCACCGGGGTGATCCAGAACTGGAAGGACGTGGGCGGGCCCGATGCGCCGATTCATTTGTACGTCCGCGATCCGATTTCGGGTACGTATCTGGGCTTTCGCGAACTGGCGATGGAGAACAAGCCGTACGCTCAACCGCAAATGGTGTTTACGAATTACGGGGCAATCGTCCAGGCGGTTGCTGCCGATTCATCGGGGATTGGTTATACCAGCTTGGGCATGGCCAAGGGCAGCGGGGCCAAACCGGTGTCCATCAGTGGCGTCGAGGCGAGCACCGACGCGGTGAACAAACACGAGTATCCGTACGCGCGCGTCATCCATCTCTATACGAGCAAGAAACAGGAGCCTGCCACAGCGCTCGACTTCATCCAGTTTGTGCAATCTCCGAAGGGGCAGGAGGTAATCGAGCAGGTGGGTTTCGTGCCTCATTCCTGACGCTGTTGAGGCCATGGTCGACGCAGCGCGGTGGCGCATTTCATGTGCGCTCACAGATACCACAGGCGGAAATACCCGTGCGTTCGCCGTCTCGTGACCCAAGCGTGACCGATTGCCATCGATGACCGGGCGCCCGTCGTGTCAGCGCGCGAGGTGGAAATTGTGTTGGCGAAGCGACGCCAAAACCCGAGAATTGGCGGATGAAACGCTACGGAACCGTCATCGGCGTCAGGCGCGAGAGACTGGAAGAATACAAGGCTCTACATGCCGCGGTGTGGCCGGATGTGCTGAAGATGATCCAGCAGTGCCACATTCGGAATTACTCCATCTACCTGCGCCGACTCGACGATGGGCAGTTCTATTTGTTCAGCTATTTCGAATACACGGGCGAAGACTTTGCGGCGGACATGGCGCGGATAGCCGCCGACCCTGCGACCCAGCGGTGGTGGTCGTTTTGCGAACCCTGCCAGCGGCCGCTGCGCGACCGCGCGCCCGGCGAATGGTGGGCGAGCATGGAAGAAGTCTTTCACATGGATTGAGCCTGGAGCGGATGGAAGACATGACGCCTGACACCGACCGGGTTGATCCCAAGAAAGTTCCCCAGCGAACGTTGTGCACCGGGGCCAGGATTCCCGTTGTTGGATTGGGGACGTTTGGCTCGGACCGCGTCTCGGGCGAGCAGGTCGCCGAGGCGGTGGTGGGCGCGGCGGAGGTCGGGTACCGGCATTTTGACTGCGCATCGGTTTACGGGAATGAGAACCTGATCGGGCATTCCTTTCGGCAGATTCTCCGGGGCGTCCAACGCGACGAATTGTGGGTCACCTCGAAACTGTGGAACGACAGGCACGCACCCGACGACGTCTTGAGATCGTGCAAAAAGTCGCTTGCGGACCTGCAACTGGACTACTTGGACTTGTACCTGGTGCATTGGCCGTTTCCGAATTTCCATCCGCCCGGCTGCGACGTCCGCTCGCGCAGTCGCGACGCCAAACCGTATCTCCACGAGGATTTCATGAAGACGTGGCGGGCGATGGAAAAACTGGTCGAGCGCGGATGGGTGCGGCATATCGGCACGTCGAACATGACGATTGCGAAGCTCAAACGGCTGTTGCGCGACGCCGCGATCAAGCCGGCCGCCAACGAGATGGAACTCCATCCGCATTTCCAGCAACCGCAGTTGCTGGAGTTCGTCCAGGAGAACGGGATCGTGCCCATCGGCTACTGCCCGGTCGGCTCGCCGGCGCGGCCCGAGCGAGACCGCACCGACGCCGACACGGTGGATATCGAGGATCCGGTCATTGTCGCTATCGCGCAGCGGCGGGGGGTTCACCCGGCAGTGGTCTGCGTGAAATGGGCGGTGCAACGCGGGCACGTGCCGATTCCTTTTTCGGTGCACCGCGCCCACTATCTTGCTAATCTGCAGGCCGCCGTCAGTCCGCCGTTGACCGAGGCGGAGATGCTGGCGATCGGCCGCATCGACCGGAATTGCCGGCTCATCAAAGGGCAGGTGTTCCTGTGGAAGGCGGGACAGAGTTGGGAAGACTTGTGGGATTTGAGCGGAGAAATCACACCGCCATGACAACCAAACGCCAGACGATGACCGGCGTGGTCCTGCCGGGGAACCGGGCCGTGGAATTTCGCGAAGTTCCGGTGCCGACGCCCGGGCCCGGGCAGGTGCTGGTGAGGATGAAGGCGTCCTCGATTTGCGGCAGCGACATCCGCGCGATTTACCGCGAGCATCTCGGCAAAGGACCGGAAGCATATCAGAACGTGATCGCGGGCCATGAGCCCAGCGGGGAGATCGTCGAGGTTGGTCCGAACTGCAAGGAATTCCGGGTGGGCGACCGCGTGGTGCTGTATCATATCGCCGGCTGCGGATGCTGCGTGGATTGCATGCATGGATACATGATCAGTTGCCGCAGCACGGCGCACCGCAAGGCCTACGGCTGGCAACGGGACGGCGGCCACGCCGAGTATTGCCTCGCCGAGGAGAACACCTGCGTGCATCTGCCGGACAATCTCACATACGTGGACGGCGCATTTACGGCGTGCGGGTTCGGCACGGCGTGGGAATGTCTCACCCGGATGAACGTCTCCGGGCGCGACCGGCTGCTGATCACCGGTCTCGGCCCGGTGGGATTGGCGGCGGCGCAAATCGCGAAGTCGCTCGGTGTTGCCGAAATCATCGGCGTCGATCTCGCGCCGGGCCGATTGGAGTTCGCGCGGCAGCTTCGGTATCGGAGCGGGCCGCCGCTGGTTGACCACGTACTGCCCGCGGACGATGCGGCGCTTTCGCAGATTCGGGAGCTCACCGGACACGGGTGCGAGGTCAGTATCGATTGTTCCGGGGCGGCCTCCGCACGGTTGCTGGCGTTGCGCGGCACGGCCCAGTGGGGACGGTGCGGGCTGGTGGGCGAAGGCGGCAAGATGGAGTTCGACGTCTCGCCGTTTCTGATCCACGAACAGATCACGCTGTTCGGTTCCTGGGTGACGTCGCGCAAGCATTTGGACGACCTCGTCCGCCATCTGGCGCGGCTCGATGCGCATCCGGAAACGACGTGCGGCGTGAGATTGCCGCTGGCGCGGGCCGCTGAAGCCTATGAACTCGCCGACAAAGGACAGACCGGCAAGGTCTGCATCGTGTTCGACCCATAACCAATCAACCAGGAGTTCACCACCGTGAAACGGATCGCAATCCTGCTGGCCGCGTCGGTCCTGGCAAGCCTGTCGTTTGCTGCCGACATCAATCTGGGAGTCATTCCGAAGAGCACGGGAGGCGAGTTCTGGGAGACGGTCGAGAAGGGCGCGCGACAGGCGGCCAGGGACCTGGGCGTGAGTATTCGCTGGGAGGGCACCGTTACCGAGACGGAAATTGCCGAGCAGAACAAGATCATTGAGAACATGGTCAACCTGGGGGTGAAGGGGATTGCGCTCGCGCCGTTGAACAGGAGCGCCACGCGCAAGGAGGTCGAGAACGCCGTGAAAGCCGGCATACCAGTCGTCGTGTTTGACTCGGCGGTGGATGGCACGGCGCAATCGAGCTTCGTGGCGACCGACAGCCGGGCGGCCGGGGCGCTGGGCGGGAAATATCTCATCGAGCTGCTCGGGAGCAAACCGGCTCGCGTGATGTGCATGCGGTTCGTGCAGGGAACGGGCAGCACCGAGGCGCGCGCCGCCGGGTTCATCGAGACCGTGAAAGCCGCTGGGTACGAGGTGGTAGCGGATCCCTACCCCGACACGGGCACCGTGGAAGGCTGCAAAACCGCGGCGGCGAACACGCTGGAGAAATTTGTGAAGAACGGCCGGCTCGAACTCGACGGGATCTTTGCCGCCAACCTGTATTCCTCCGTCGGCGTCGAATCGGCGTTAGACGATCTGCGCAAAAGCGGGGTGAAGGTGTCCGTGAAGTTTGTCGGGTTCGACACCTCGAAGAAACTGGTGGAGGACGTGCAGGCCGGCAACATCGACGCGCTGGTCGCGCAGGACCCGTATCGCATGGGGTATCTGACCGTCGAAACACTGGTCAAGGTTGTGAAAGGCGAGAAAGTTCCCGCGATCACGGACACGGGCGCGAAACTCGTGACTCGGAAAGGTCTGGAAAGCGACCCGGCCATTCGCAAGCTGGTCGGTTTGGAATGAGCCAGAGCGTACAGGCCGCCGCGAAGACCGGTGTCGCCCGCCTCGAGATGCGGGGGATCCGCAAGAGCTTCGGGGCGACGCACGCCCTGAAAGGCGTCAGCCTGTCGGTTGACCCGGGCGAAGTGGTGGCCTTGGTCGGCGAGAATGGCGCGGGCAAGAGCACGCTGATGAAGGTGTTGTCCGGCGCGCACGTGCCGGATGAGGGACAGATGTTCCTCGATGGCCGCGACTACGCCCCGCGCGATCCGTTGCACGCGCGGGCGTTGGGCGTGGCGATGATTTACCAGGAGCTGGCGCTCGCGCCGCACGTCTCGGTGATGGAGAACGTCATGTTGGGGATCGAGCCCTGCCGCGGGCCGCTGGTGAACTGGCGCGAACTGCGGACGCGGGCGGCACAGGCATTGGCCGAGGTGGGGATGGACGACGTCGATCTCGCCGCGCCGGTGCGGTCGCTGTCGATCGCCCAGCAACAATTGGTGGAGATCGCGCGGGCGGTCGCGCTCGAATGCCGTGTGCTGGTATTGGACGAGCCGACGAGTTCGCTGACGCAACAGGACATCGAAAAACTGTTCGCGTTGATCCGCCGGCTGGTGGCGCGCGGCATTTCCGTGTTGTACATCTCCCACGTCCTCGAAGAAGTGGAGGAAATCTCGACGCGGTTTATCGTGCTGCGGGACGGCGAAACGGTCGGTTCGGGCCCGACGGAGGGCACGCCGGTGGAGCGCATCATCGGGCTGATGGTCGGGCGCGACGTGGGCGAGTTGTATCCCCGCTCGGCGCGCGAGCCGGGCGATGTCCTGCTCGAGATCAAGGACCTGGCGGGGATCGTCAAACCGACACAGGCCTCGCTGCAACTGCGGCACGGTGAGGTGCTGGGGATTGCCGGGCTGGTCGGGGCGGGGCGGACGGAATTGATGCGGGCGATCTTCGGGCTCGACCCGGTGCGAAGCGGCGAGATTCGGGTGGCGAAATATTCCGGTCCGGCAACGCCGAATCGGCGGTGGGCGCAACGGGTGGGAATGGTCAGCGAGGACCGCAAGACGGAAGGGTTGGCATTGGGTCTGAGCATTGCCGACAACGTCACGTTGCCGCGGTTGCGCGGGTTTGGGCCGTGGCGGATGGTGTTGCCGTCGCGCCAGCGCCGGGCCTGCCAGCCGTGGATCGAGAAAATCTCCATCCGATGCGCGGGCGCATCGCAGCGCGTGGTCACGCTCTCGGGCGGGAACCAGCAGAAGGTCGCGATCGCGCGATTGCTGCATGCCGATGTCGACGTGCTGCTGCTGGACGAGCCGACGCGGGGAATCGACGTGGGATCGAAAGCGCAGATTTATCAATTGATCGACGAACTGGCCCGACGCGGGAAGGCGATCCTGATGATCAGCAGTTATCTGCCCGAATTGCTCGGCGTGTGCGATCGCATCGCCGTGATGTGCCGCGGACGGCTGAGCGAGACGCGGGCCCGAAGCGATTGGGACGAACATCAACTGATGGCGGCGGCGACCGGACAGGAGGAACGATGAGCGCGACGCCGGCGAGCCCGCGGGCCTTCGGCCTGTCGAAGAACTGGATCGATCTCGGCGGACGGCTTATCGCGCTGGTGGTGGTGTTTGTATTTTTCGCGTCGATGATTCCCGATGGCAGATTCTACGGGTTGCGCAACCTGGAGAACCTGCTCCGCCAAAGCGCGGTGTACGGGACGGCCGGCCTGGGGATGACGCTGGTGATCATCACCGCGGGGATCGACCTGTCGGTAGGCTCGATGATTGCGCTGTCCGTGGTGACGGTGGCGTGGGTGTTGAACATCGGCACGGGCACCGGCGCGGCGACGGTGGGCGGGAACGAGGCGGCGTATTTCATCACGCAACATCCGGTGCTGGCGCCGATTGCGGCGTGCGGGGCGGCGATTCTCATCGGGACGCTGGCGGGACTGGTCAACGGCAGCCTGATCGTCTGGATGCGGCTCGTGCCGTTCATTGTCACGCTGGGAACGATGGGCATATTCCGCGGACTGGCCAAGGGGATCGCCCACGAACGCGACATTTATCCGCCGGACGCGGGCTGGATCGGGCGAATCATGGACCCGACGCTGACCGCCAAGACAGGGAGTTGGGCGATGTTGCCGACGGGCGTGTGGATCCTGATCGCGGGCGTGCTGGTGACGTCATTTTTGTTGGGCTACACGCGCTTGGGACGGCATATTTACGCCGTCGGCTCGAATGAAGAGACCGCCTGGCTCTGCGGGGTGCAGGTGGGACGGGTCAAGCTGATCGTGTACTCGCTGTGCGGACTGTTTTGTGGCTTGGCCGGGCTGATGCAATTCTCGTACATCGGCATCGGGCAGCCGACGACGGGGGACAAGTACGAGTTGTTCGCCATTGCCGCGGTGATCATCGGCGGCGCGAGCTTCAACGGTGGGGAGGGCTCGGCGTTCGGGACGTTGATTGGCGCGCTGACGATCACCGTGCTGTACGCGGGCGGCCAGCAAATGGGGTGGTCGAAATGGGTGCAGGAAATGGTCATCGGCGTGATCATCATTATCGCCGTCGCCTTGGACCGTCTGCGTCATCGGCGCTGGATATCGATGAATTGAAGGACGGGCCCGGCGCGCCCATGGCGACGGGACTGCGGGCGGGGACCATCAAAGCCGAAACTACGGCCCTTCCCCCCAGCCAAAAATGAACATCATCAGAAAAGTCAGAACACAAGCCGCCACGAACTGTAGGAGAACAACCAGCAGGCGAGCCTCGATGCTCTTAAAGGCGGCGGCTCCTCGATATAATAGTGTCAGAAACACGATTCCAATAACCGCAAATACTGGGTAGGCGATTGAGTCCGGCATGCCGTGGAAAAGGTCGTTGTGTGCCATGCGAAGCCTGTTATCAATTTCAACAAGGACATAGACTGACGTAAACAAGCCAATCCAAGCCCCGACGGTCACCATGGACTTGCGACACGCCAGAATCGCTACGCCAACCCCCGCAAGTGCGAATGCAAGAATGAAGATTAGCTCACCTATCGTCATTCTGGTTCCTCATCCTGTATCAGGTGCTACGTCCTCCCGAATTTGACTCCGCAACGATGGTGGAATCGGTTCGTCCCGCTGTCAAACGCAATCGGTAATGGGTTGGCTGAAGGCGGCAGGAGCTGTGGCGACGACGGGCAAATTCCTTCTCGTCCATTTGGAGGGACATCTTGACCTGCTTGCCGCCAGTCTTGAGTATTGCGAAGTAGGTGTTAGACTCTGAGCGGTAGAGATATTCGCTGGCCCGATGCAGGACGACCTGTCGTTTCGCGGCGGCAATCGGCGGCGGGTTACAGAATAGCGATTCTCACTGACATCCTGGGGAGAGGTGGCAGAGTGGTCGAATGCGGCGGTCTTGAAAACCGTTAGACGCGTGAGCGTCTCGGGGGTTCGAATCCCTCCCTCTCCGCCAGCCTTCGCTCGGAGCGAGGCGTGTCGTTCAGTGAACGGGCCGCCCGGCGGTCGGCCCCTACCAACGACTCAGCAGATGAAGCGTGTCAGACCACGAGCCAAACGAAGGCGGACGAAAGAAATTCGCCGATGGATTTGATGCACACCTGTTATTCCCGATCGACTTGAAAGTTAGCCGGACAACATTGGTGGGGGTGGCGCTGGCGATTTTTGCGGCGACGATGTGGTTGTATTGGCCGTGCGTGCGGGGCGGGTTTCTGAGTCGGATGGACGATGACGAATACCTGCGGCAATCGATCCGCTGGAACGGTCTGACGTGGGGCGCGGTGAAATGGGCGTTCACGGTGACGGAGCCGTACTATCATCCGCTGCCGCGATTGTCGCACGTGCTGGACTATCAACTCTGGGGAAAGAATGCGGCGGGACATCATGCGACCAACGTGATCCTGCACGCGTTCAATGCGGCGCTGGTGTTCGGGTTGTTGTGGACGCTGCTCGGATCGACGGGGCTGACCGAGGGCGGGCGGCTGGCGATGGCGGTGGGGGTCGCGGCGGTGTTTGCCGCGCATCCGTTGCAGGTGGAATCGGTCGCGTGGATCTCGGCCCGGTCGCAGTTGCTGTCGACGGCGTTCGGGCTCGGGTGCGTGTGGGCGTATGCGGTGGACGCGGGGCGACGTCGGTGGGTGGTGTGGGTGTTGTTCTCGGCGGCGTTGCTGTGCAAACCGACGGCGGTCTCCTTTCTGTTCGTGATGCTGGCAATCGACTGCTTTCCGCTGCGGCGATTGGAGCAGGTTGGCTGGCGACGCGTGCTCGGAGAGAAGACCGTATTGATCGCGATGGCGATTGTCGTCTCGGCGATGACGCTCCTGACCGAATCGCGCACGGGCGGCATGATCGAACCGCTTCAAACCGTGAGCCCAATCCAGCGCGTGTATCTGGCCATGCAGAGTCTGACTTTTTACCCATGGAAGCTGGTGTGGCCGGCCGGGTTGTCGCCGTATTATCCGTTGGGCGCGGGGTTCTCGCTGGAGCCGGCGTGGGTGATCGTGTCGGCGCTGGTCGTGGCGGGCGTGACGGCCGCGAGCATCTGGAGTCGGCGGCGCGCGCCGGGCGTGGGGGCGGGGTGGGGAGCGTACGCGATGTTGGTGTTGCCGGTCTCGGGGCTGGTCCAGAGAGGGTGGCAGGCGGCAGCCGACCGGTATGCGTACGCGGCGATCTTACCGCTGCTGTTGTTGGCGGGCGGAGCGATGATCTGGGTATGGCGGCGCTCCGCGACGGCAATGCGAGCGGGGATCGCCTGCGTGTTGACGGGCGGGCTTTTATTTCTCGGGATGCACACGCGCGCCCAAACTCTGGTATGGCGCAACGACGAGACGTTGTGGCGGAGCGTGCAGGCCGAATATCCACATTCAGTGCAGGCCAGTGAGGCGCTGGCCCAGGCCATGTTGAATCAGGGCCGCGTGCCGGAGGGGATCGAGTATGCGCGGCGGGCGGTGGACATCGCGCCGGAGCTGGCAGAGACGCACATGAATCTGGGGATCGCGCTGACACAGGAGGGTCGGATGACGGAAGCAATTGAAGAGCTCAATCGGGCGCTGCAGATCAAGCCCGATTTGGCCGCGGCGCATCACAATCTGGCGTTGGCGCTGTTGCGACAGGGACGGGCCCAGGAAGCGCTGGCGCACTGGGAGCAGGCGGTGAAATGGTGGCCCGATTACGCCGAGGCGCTGTGCAATCTCGGGATCGTGCTGGAGAAGTCTGGCCGGTTCGACGAGGCCATCGGTCGTTTCGAGCGCGCGTTGCGAGTCCGTCCCGACTACCCGGAGGCGCATTACAACCTGGGGGTGGCGCTGGTTCGGGTGGGGCGCGTGGCGGAGGCGATGGAGCACTGGGAGGAGGCGTTGCGGCTGAAGCCCGATTACGCGGAGGCGCACAGCAACCTGGGGGTGGCGCTGGAACAGGCGGGGAAACTCGACGAGGCCCGGGAGCACTACGAACAGGCGTTGCGGATCGAGCCGGGGTTGGTGCAGGCGCGGTATAATCTGGGGGTTGTGTTGGCGCGGTTGGGGCGAACGTCAGAGGCGGCCGCGCAATACGAGCGCGCGCTGAAACTCGATCCGGATTTCGGCCCGGCCCGGGAGGCGCTGACGCGATTGCGCGCGGGCCGCGCATCTGATTAACTGATTGGAGTGAAGATCGACCGAAAAACGTTGCTGGGGACGGCGCTGGCGATTTTTGCGGCGACGGTGTGGTTGTATTGGCCATGCGTGCGGGGCGGGTTTCTCATGCGGATGGATGATGACGAGTACTTGCAGGAGTCGATCCGCTGGAACGGTCTGACGTGGGACGGAGTGAAATGGGCGTTCACGACGACGGAGCCGTATTATCATCCGTTGCCGCGACTGTCGCATCTCTTGGACTATCAGCTCTGGGGCAAGGACCCGGCGGGACATCATGCGACCAGCGTGGTCGTGCACGCGCTGAACGCGGCGCTGTTGTTCGGTTTTCTGTGGACGCTGCTCGGTCGCGCCGAATTGACGGACGGGGAGCGACTGTTGACGGCATCCGGGGTGGCGGCGGTGTTCGCGATTCATCCATTCCAAACCGAATCGGTGGCCTGGATGTCGGGACGGACGCAACTGATGTGCACGGCGTTCGGGATCGGGTGTCTATGGGCGTATGTGACGGGCGCGCGGCGGTGGATGGTGTGGGCGTTGTACGTGGGGGCGCTGCTATGCAAACCGATGGCGGTGGCATTTCCAGTTGTGATGCTGGCGATCGATTACTTTCCTCTGCGGCGGCACGAGAAAGGGGGTTGGGCGCCGCTGGTGAGGGAAAAGGCGGCGCTGCTGGGGCTGGCGGCCGTGGGGGCGGCGGGTACGATCATCACCGAATCGCGGCCGGGCGGGCTGAGCATTCGTGCAGACGCGCTTCCGTTTGTCGAACGGGTGTGGTTGACGTTCCAGAGCCTGGCGTTTTATCCGTGTCGGTTGGCGTGCCCCGTGCACCTGTCGCCATTTTACCCGCTGCCGAGGGAGCCGTTTGATCCGTGGATGATCGTGTTGCCGGTGGTGGGCGTGGCGGCGGCCACTGGATTGATCGTGCGACTACGACGCGAGACGCCGGCGGCGATGGCCGGATGGGCGGCGTACGTGGTGTTGATCCTGCCCGTTTCGGGGCTGGCGCAGACGGGGCAGGCGGCGGTGTCGCAGCGGTACGCGTATGTGGGCATGGTGCCGCTGCTGTTGTTGGCGGGTGGAGCGATTGTCTGGGCGTGGCGACGTTCGGCAACGGTCGCGCAGTGGGGACTGGCCGGTTTGGTGGCGTGTGAACTGGTCGTGTTCGGATTGCAGACGAGCCGGCTGATCCCCGTGTGGCACGATGACGAGACACTATGGCGGACCGCGGTGGCGGAGTTTCCCGATTCGGTGGTGGCGAACAATGCGATGGTGTTGGTGTGCGTGGCGCACAATCGGATGGACGAGGCCCTGCAGTACGCGCAGCGATACGCGGAGCTGATGCCGCAACTGTGCGACTCGCACAACAATCTGGGCTTCGTTCTCGCGGCGATGGGCCGGACCACCGAGGCAATGAAGGAATACGAGCAGGCCCTGCAGCTCAACCCCGATTATGCCGAGGGACACAACAATCTGGCCAACACATTGATGCAAGTGGGCAAAGTGCAAGAGGCGATGCAGCATTACGGCGCGGCATTGCGAATCAGGCCGCGGTATGTGGACGCGCATCTGGGGATGGGATGGGCGCTGACGGTGGTGGGCAAGCGCGACGAAGCCGTGCAACAGTACAAGCAGGCACTGGAACTCAAACCGGATTTGCCCATCGCCAGCAATGCGCTGGCGCGGCTGCAGGCAGGGCGGTGAGCGGGCGGATGCGTTGGATCGCTGTAACCGTGTGACCCGCGTGAGCGTCATTGAATGTGTCCCGTCTGATGTCTCGTGGTACAATCTGCGTAACGGATCAAACAATGGGGGAACAGTCGGGTAGAGATTGACGGGGATTATGAGAACTTCACGTTTTTTGTTGGGTGTATTTGTTGTGATGTGGATGGGGAGCGCGAGCCGGGTGGGCGCGAACAGCTTCAAGACATTGCACGGGTTTACGGGTGGCACGGACGGGTCGCAGCCGTACGGCGGACTCATTCAGGGTAGCGACGGGAATTACTATGGGACGACGGAATCGGGTGGCGGAAGCGGCCTGGGCACGGTGTATTCGATCACGGCGGCCGGCACGCTGACGACGGTCTACAATTTCGGCGGAAGCGACGGGGCGAACCCGAAAGCCGGTGTGATCCAGGGCAGCGACGGATTCTTGTACGGGACGACCTCCGCCAGCGGGACGGGCGGCGCGGGCACGGTGTTCAAGGTCGGCACGACAGGCACGCTGACGACGCAGCATTTTTTCACAGGCGGGTCGGACGGGGGGAATCCGCAGGCGGGTCTGGTGCAGGGCAGCGACAGCAACTATTACGGCACGACGACGAGCGGGGGAACGAGCGGGCAGGGCACGATCTTTGTGATCTTCCCGTCAACCGGTTTCGTCACGGCCTATGATTTCACGGGCGGCACGAATGGCGGTCAGCCGAGGGCGGCGTTGACGCAGGGCAGCGACGGGTTTTTCTACGGCACGACGTACAGCGGCGGCGCGAGCAACGCGGGCACGATTTATTACTACAGTTTGGCCAACGGGCTGACGAGCTGGTACAGCTTTACCGGCGGGCTGGACGGCGCGAATCCCGAGGCCGGTTTGGTGCAGGGGAGCGACAGCAATTTTTACGGGACGACGTTCAATGGCGGCGCGGGCTTCGGCACGGTGTTTCGGATCAGCCCGGCAGGCCGTCTGGACGTGCTGTGGGTTTTCGGCGATGGCGGGGATGGCGGGAATCCCGCGGGCGGATTGATCCAGGCCGATGACGGCTATTTCTACGGAACAACGACGACCGGCGGGAGCAGCGGCGCGGGCACGGTATTCAAGATCACGCACAACGGCGCGTTGTCGACACTGTATAACTTCGCCGGCGGGAACGACGGAGCCGTGCCGCTGGCGGGAGTGCTGCAGGCCAACTCGACGAATTTCCTCGGGACGACCTCGGCAGCCGGCAAGGATTCGCTGGGAACGGTGTTCGTCGTGACGCAACCCTGCACATTTTCGCTGCAGCCGTCGCGGGTGACGCTGAACGGCTTGGCCAACAGCGGCACGTTTTCGGTGACGAGCAGCGGGACGGGTTGCGTGTGGACGGCACAGGGCAACGCCGATTGGATCACCGTGACATCGAGCAACAGCGGCGTCGGCCCGGGGACGGTCGCGTATTCCGTCACGGTGAACAGCAATAGCAACGCGCGCACGGGCACGATCTCGGTCGGCAACAAGAATTTCACAGTGACGCAGCAAGGGGAAGTGTTCGGGGCATTTCTGCCCGGCAGCTACAACGGGCTGATCATGGACACCAACGCGCCGGCGCAGACGAGTTCCGGGGTGATGACGTTGGTGCTGGGGAAGACGGGAGCGTTCTCGGCGAACCTGACGGTGGGCGGCGTGAAGTCGACATTCAAAGGCCTGTTTGATTCTTCGGGCAACTCGACGAATACGGTGACGCGGAAGAATTTGAATTCGTTGACGGTGATTCTCCAAGCGACGGCGGTGAGCAACGCGACGGATCAAATCGTCGGGACGGTGTCGGACGGCACGTTTACGGCGGAGGCGGTGGCGGATCTGGCGGTATTCAGCGCGGTGAATCCGAGCCCGTGGGTGGGCGAGTTCACGTTTGCGTTGGCGCCGGCGGACAGCACGGATGTGACTGTGCCGCAAGGATATGGGTATGGGACATTGACCGTGACGAGTCTCGGCAGCGGCTCGCTCAAAGGCGTGTTGGGCGATGGAACGAAGATCGGCGGCAAGTTTCCGGTGTCGGGCTACGGGACGTGGCCGTTGTACGAGCCGCTGTACAAGAATAACGGCGCGTGCATCGGCTGGGTGACATTCAACGAGGACAATACGATGAGCGGGACGGTGTATTGGTTCAAGGAGGGCACGGGCAGTACGTTTTATCCGAATGGGTTCAGCACAGTGGTGACATTGAGCGGGGACCAATACACGTCGCCGGCGAACGCCGGGCCGTCGGTGGTGGCGACGGGGAACCTGACGTTGGGCGGTGGGAATCTGACGACGAATCTTACGGAGGGAGTGAGCATTAATGCGAAGGGGAATGGGACAGCGCTATTCCCGGTGACGATCGACGGATTGAAGTTGAAGGTGAATCCGACGACGGGACAGGTCAGCGGGAGTTTCGTTCATCCAGCCACCGGCAAGGCGGTCAAGTTTAGCGGGCGGTTGCTGCAGAACACCGGCGCGATCGACGGCTATTTCCTCGGCACGAGCGAGAGCGGATTCGTCACCTTTGTACCGCTGGGAGAGTGAGCGGGGAAGATGGGAGAATGGTTAATGGTCGATGGGAGACGGGTGATGCGGACGTCATCCGTAAGCTGTGAGGCGTCGACCCCGTCTACTCGCGTGCCGCCGTGCGCGGCTCGATGAGCAAGCGGCAGTTCCTCGGCAATCTGCTGCTTCGATGCTGGCCGCTGCCAGAGCGAACATAGCCGGGTTCAAGCGGTTCGTACACACTTCATCGGACACACTTCATTTCGATGCAGTCTCTCTTCTTACCAGGATGGTCAAACGTTGCACGTTGCCAAGGGCCGCTTCCTGAGACAGCAAATTAACGATCAGCCGCGCATCAACTCCCGCCTTGACCCGATCGGCAATAACGATGGCCTTGACGGACACCGAATCATTGCCTCTTTCGATTCGCACCGGATTGGGCGCGATGAACACGTTATCGCCGGGGACAAGTGCGCTGTCGTATGGAACCTCAAAAGCAAAGTCCAGATCGGCGGTGGCGGCCCGGTTCAATGTCACCGCGAAATCGAGTACGATATTGTCCGCTCCATTCGAAACAACGATCCTGCTTTCCGTCGGCGGTTTCAGTGAAGCAACCAGATCGCCCGACAGCGTATCGGCTTTACACGGTTCTTTTGTTCCGGAGACGAGAGCCTGCGGTGCGTTGGTCAAGCACCTGGGTTGGCAAGTGGTTTCCGCAAGGCTGGCCAAGGTTTCCATGGGTAGATAGCCAAGCGTCTGTTTGTTAAACTCAACGAGCGCTTCCCGGCTGCGATTGGCGTCGTACACATGGAATCTCTTTTCCATGTTGCCCTGGTTTGATGATTGGATTTCGGTCATCAAGGCAGGTGCCGCACGATCAAAGTCCATTTCACTGAACCGGATTGTTTTCACCTCCGTCGAATTGAAACTGCGATAGTGAATGCTCCGATTCATGATGTCATAGACAACTTGATACCGTGAATTGCTCTGCCGGACCTCACGCAGAATGTCGAAGGCATAATCCATCATTGGCGCATTCGTTGGGTTGTAGTTGCGCACACGGTTGGCGACTTCGGTAAATCGGCTGCAGGAACTGCCGACGCGGTGTTTATCTTCGTTGGGGCCGCCAAAGACTTTCTGCTGTTTCAGGTAGGCCAGCATGTGGGGATAGGCGTCGTTGGCGAGGATGACGTAGGGCAAAGTATCGCCGGTGTATACTTTGGTCTGCCCGCCGGGATATTCGATAACCACGGCCTTTCCCGAGCTGTCAACGATCAGGTAATGGCAATCGCCAATGCCCCGACTCGAAATGCGGAGGGTTTTCATGCTCTGGATTACTTCGTCCACGCTTGCCGCGGTATCGAGTTGATATTGAATCCAACCGAGTTCGTCTATGGCTGAGCGGCTGTCTGGACCGGGGAAACGGGTGCCGTCCAACCCCATGGACAACACGACCAAACCGGCCTCGTTCATGCCGTCATGAGGAAAGTTCATCCCGGCAAGGTTGAAAGTGATGTTTTCATACTTGGAAACCCAAGAGGCAGGTTTTTCGGCGTATAGCTGGTACCGCCGCCGCTCCATGTTGCGTTGGTTGACATAAATGTGGCCGGCTCCAAATTGCTGATCATAGCTGAGGCCGACCAGGACGCGTTTGCCATCTTTCATGGCAAACCCCGTGCAGGCCTCAGCACATTGATGAACCAAGACAAATAGGATCGTGGCAGTCAGCATTGTGTTCAGGTTTCTCATCGCTCGTCTCTCCATGTCACGCTTATCGTTTGCACTTTAACATGTCCACTGGGGCGACCTTCGCAGTACGGCCAACCCTGGGTGCGGGCGAAATACTGACTGAGTAAGAAGGCGTGCTCTCTCTCAGGGTGCTAATTAGCTCGGAATAGTACAAAGCGTCACGGCTCCACGCCTTTTCACGGTCATCCCACTTGTAGTGCTTGTCTTCACATTCTGGTGACAACGATTCGAGGAAGAGCGTGCCCCGGTCGAATCGAACGGATGGGCCGTGTGAGTCACCCTCCATTTTCTACACCAGTTTCTTCGCGATTTTTTCGTCGATGATTTCGGGAACAATTGGCGAAGGAGGTCTTGGGAGACCAGCGGTCGGGTTGGGTGTGGGAGAAGTCGGTTGCTTCGCCATGCTGTGGAGTGTAGTCGGGGCGTGGGCGGACGACAAGCGCGGAAGGGGAGAGGGGAGATAACGTGACAAGCGGCGCGGGTTAGTGGAAGGCTTTGAGTTCGACGAGGGCGATGGCGGCGCGGGCCGGGTTGGTCAAGAGCAGGCGAAGTCTTGACGTGTTGATCGAACGAAATGTGATGGTGTTTTCGCCGTTCGCGCATGGTTTGCGTGGCGTTATCTGCGGATCGGGAACTTCCGCCCAGGTGTGACCGGTCCAGTATTGGACGACGCATTTTGCCGGTGCTTTGAATTCTGTGTCGTCGGCGTAGAAGCAGAGTTGGACGGAACCGAACTGTCGTTCCGCGCCGAAGTCCAAGGCGAACCAGTCGGTGGCGGCTTGCGAGCCGGCATTTGACCAGTAATTCCTGACATTCGGATAGAACCAGACGCGTCCGTCCACGGCTTGATAGAGTTCGTTGGGAGAATTATTGATGGAAGCCGAGGGCGCGGGAAGACCTTTCCTGGCGTAATTCACCGCGAGATCGATCGGATGCGGCGCGGGGAAGATGGTCGGCTTGGGGATGGCGATGAGTTTTCGGCCCAGTGGTGACGGGCCGAGCGTTAAGCGACCGTCCACATAGACCAACAGACCGGCGCCGTTTCGGTAATGACTGCCGTCACGGTCGTAGAGAATTGTGACCCAATGGCCGTGGTACGGGACGTCCTCCAGGCGAAAGCAATCGATGGCGTTGAGGGAATGTGGATCGGTCGGGATCAGCGGGTTGATTTCGAGCGTATTGTCGGCCCGGGGACGCAGCCCGGCGAGGCCGGTGATGATCAGGTCGTTGTAACCCGAATGGTTGTAGTGATGGCTGCGGGGAAGGCCGACGATCACCTGGCCGGTGTCGGGGTTGTAATCCTCCTGCAAATCCGGCTGGCCGTTGAGAAGATGCTGGCGCGCGTACTGTTTCAGGAGGCCGACATAGTCATCGGCGCGGACCACGGTCTGCGTGTAGTCATTCAGAAGGTTGGCCATGGCGTCGAGCACGAGCGTGGTATCGAACGGCCAGGTCGGGCCATTCCATTGGCACTCGGGGAACTTGATTCCGTCCACGGTGACGTACCGGTACTGCTTCATGTAGTACTGGTAGGATGGTTCGACGGTGCGCAGGCCGAAGGGTCCGGCGAATCCATCCGGGGAGAGCAGGCGCTTCCAGGGCGCGTTGTATTTCGGGTCAGCGTCGGGAAGTTCAAAGGTCCACGGCACGTACCCAGCCAATTCTCGGGCGCGGATGAAATCCCAGTAGTGCACGAACTGGTTGTCAGCTTTGAATCGGTCGGTGAAATGTTGCAGGCTGTCGTTCCAGAGATTCGACTCGACGGTGGCTTTAATGGCGGCGGCTTTCGCGGCGAACGCGGTTGCGGCATTGGTGTCTCCCGCGAGCGCGGCGAGTTTGCTGATGGCGAGGGCATCGGCGAACATGAAGCTGTTGATGGTGGGGCGGAACGCATCGCCGTGAAGGAAACCGTTGGTGCCACCGCTGGCGTCGATCGAAGCGACGGAATACTCAGTCGCATCGGCGATGGGCGCGATGAAATACAGACCCTTGGCCGGGTCGTAGTGATCGGTCCAAGCCTGATAGATACGCTCCATCGAATCGAGGTTTTTGATGGCGAACGCGCGGTCGCCATTGGCGAGATAACGACCGTAGACCGCAGCCGCGATGGCCTCGCTGAAATGGCGGTCATTGCCGCCGGCGTACATGAAGTCGATGTAATCATCGAGGTAACGGTTGTCCCGGAGCCAGCGGCCTTCGTTGATATGGAAGGCGGTGGCGTCGTTGAGGCTCTCGAATGGTTTCAGTGACCAGCCGACGTCGTCGAGGAATTCGGTGACGATGTAACCGCGGTCGCCGAGATCTTTGAGATGGGATTTGTAGAGTTGCCAGCGGTAGTAGTAGACGCGGGTGATGTCGGGATCGGAGCAGTCGAAGAAGGGGATGTTCTCTTCAAACCAGGGCGCGTCGTTGCCGAAGTAGCGGATGGCGAGGGCGCGTCGCGGAAACATGGTGGTGGCGGCCGTGCCGGCGGCGGCAGTGGCAATGAACGGGCCGGGCAGCCACGCCGCGAGGACAAGGCAGATCACGGCGGAGGCGTGTCTCGTGCGAATCATCGTACTGTGTCTCTTCAACACGGCGGAATTGCGGAAGGAATACGACAATTCTTGGCGGATGGCAAATGGTTGATGGAAGGTGGCGGATGGGGGGGGGAACGGCCGCAGGCAGGGACGCCTGCGCCACCATGGGCACACGGCAATGAGGTCTTGACATGGGGGGTGGGGTTTGGTAAAGACACTGGTGTACGACGTTGAGACTGTGTTTTTTACGCGTGTGGTTGTGACAGAATCTGGAGGAATGCAGTCGGATGTGACCGTGCGTGCCCGAATTGGGTAGGCACGGTCTTTTTATTTTTCCTGCCTAATATAGGTGTCTTTACCAAAGAAATCTCACCATACAACACGACTGGAGGTGAATGTAAACATGGCACGCGGAACAGTGAAATGGTTCAACGAGAAGAAGGGGTTCGGGTTTATTCAGCAGGAGGGTGGCCCGGACGTATTCGTGCACTTCTCGGCGATCAAGGGCGAGGGATTCAAGACGTTGGCGGAAGGGCAAGAAGTGGAATTCGAGATCATCCAAGATTCGAAGGGGGCGAAGGCCCAGAACGTGACCCGGGTATAGGCGGTACGAGAAACGCGCCGTGAGGGGTGCGTAGCGGGACGGACGGTTTCCTCAGGAGCAGCCCAAGTTACGCGTGGCGGCTGTGTGCTTTTTCCACGATGAGGCGCGGATTGGGCGCATTGTGCCGGGGGGTTGTGTGACCATCATCTTGGACGCTTTGAGAAAATATTTCCGCTCCGGGCGGAGCCAAGAGCATGCGAATCGTCGCGGCGGGGCAGCAGACACCTGGAGTTAAGGCGTGTTTAAGCGGGCGGCGCAGTTTGTGCTTCACCGTCTGGCGTTCGGGGTTGAGGGTTTTCGGCTTTCGACTTGGGTTGGCGGTTCAGAAACGTCCATTTCGGGGGTTTTGGGGTGGATGGACTGGCTTGGGAGGCTGAGGTTTACAGGGGCCTGCGGCTGGATTGACTTTTTTGTGAGATTTTTCAGAAAAGTGCTTGCATCTGTGGCGGTGGGCCGCTAAGTTGGCCGCCCTTTCGCAGGAGACCGTCGTTGCGGAAATGTGACGGGGATTTTGCCGAGGGGCTTGACAGGCGTGACCAAAGCGGTTACATAATGAATGCTTGCGAGGGGATCGAAGGGGTCGTACGGAAGGTTCTTTAGGAGTTTGGAAAACAATCGGGTTTTCGACGAGGGGTTTGTTGTCGTCTGAAAACGGCGATCAGCGGTTAGACATCAGTATTCAGCTCGACGGGCTGAGGATTGATTATCTGAAAGCAGATTGCGCCCCAAGATTTTCGGGGTGATGTTCTTTGAAAATTGAAATGTGCGATACGTGAGAGCCCACGTTCCCTGACATCGGTCGGGGAACTTTGAGTAAACATAAGTATGTACGATCGGTCGGTTAGCCCTGACCGGTCGGCCCTGACAAGTGTCGGGGTAAACTCAATGTGGAATCGGTCGGATCAGTAATGGTCTGGTTGATTTTTTTACGGAGAGTTTGATTCTGGCTCAGAACGAACGCTGGCGGCGTGGATAAGACATGCAAGTCGAACGGGAATTCATTTATAGCAATATGAGTGGATTCTAGTGGCGAAAGGGTGCGTAACACGTGGCTACCTACCTCGAAGCGGGGGATAGCCCGGCGAAAGCCGGATTAATACCGCATGTGACCGGAAGGTCAAAGCTGGGGATCGTAAGACCTGGCACTTTGAGATGGGGCCGCGGCCTATCAGGTTGTTGGCGGGGTAATGGCCCACCAAGCCTAAGACGGGTAGCTGGTCTGAGAGGACGACCAGCCACACTGGAACTGAGACACGGTCCAGACACCTACGGGTGGCAGCAGTCGAGGATTTTTCTCAATGGGGGAAACCTTGAAGGAGCGACGCCGCGTGGGGGATGAAGGTCTTCGGATTGTAAACCCCTGTCATCTGGGAACAATGTGATCTACCTAACACGTGGATTATTGATAGTACCGGAAGAGGAAGCCGTGGCTAACTCTGTGCCAGCAGCCGCGGTAATACAGAGACGGCAAGCGTTGTTCGGATTCATTGGGCGTAAAGGGTGCGCAGGCGGTCTGTTAAGTCGGATGTGAAATCTCACAGCCTAACTGTGATAGGTCATTCGAAACTGGCGGGCTTGAGGACTGGAGAGGAGACTGGAATGGTCGGTGTAGCGGTGAAATGCGTAGAGATCGACCAGAACACCGGTGGCGAAGGCGGGTCTCTGGACAGTTCCTGACGCTCATGCACGAAAGCCAGGGGAGCAAACGGGATTAGATACCCCGGTAGTCCTGGCCCTAAACGGTGTTCACTTGGTGTGGGGGGAGTCGACCCCCTCCGTGCCGAAGCTAACGCGATAAGTGAACCGCCTGGGTAGTACGACCGCAAGGTTAAAACTCAAAGAAATTGACGGGGGCCCGCACAAGCGGTGGAGCATGTGGCTTAATTCGATGCAACGCGAAGAACCTTACCTGGCCTTGACATGCTGGTAGTAGGAGCCAGAAACGGCAACGATCCCGAGCAATCGGGAAGCCAGCACAGGTGCTGCATGGTTGTCGTCAGCTCGTGTCGTGAGATGTTGGCTTAAGTGCCGCAACGAGCGCAACCCTTGTGTTTAGTTGCCTGCGCAAGCGGGATCTCTAAACAGACTGCCTCGCTTTAAACGAGGAGGAAGGTGGGGATGACGTCAAATCAGTATGGCCCTTACGGCCAGGGCTGCACACGTGCTACAATGCGCGGTACAGAGGGACGCAAGACCGCAAGGTGGAGCAAATCCCACAAAACCGCGCCCAGTTCAGATTGAAGGCTGCAACTCGCCTTCATGAAGCCGGAATCGCTAGTAATGGCGCATCAGCTACGGCGCCGTGAATACGTTCCCGGGCCTTGTACACACCGCCCGTCACGTCATGGAAGCTGTCTGCACCCGAAGTCGCCGTGTTAACCGCAAGGAGACAGGCGCCGAAGGTATGGATAGTGACTGGGACGAAGTCGTAACAAGGTAGCCGTAGGGGAACCTGCGGCTGGATCACCTCCTTTCTAAGGAGACCTTGATTCGAGACTTCGGTTTCGGATCGGATCCTAGGTCGAATCCCGGCGAAAGCCGGGGAGCTCGATCGTATCGCACAATTCAGTTTTCGAGGGACAAATGTTCTTTGGACAACGTGAAGCACTGGAGAGGAAAACCTTCTGGGGCAGAGCGCACGAGCCCGGCGAAGCCCTGACGGGGCCGTAGCTCAGCTGGGAGAGCGCCTGCTTTGCAAGCAGGAGGTCACGAGTTCGATCCTCGTCGGCTCCACCAGCTTTCACTGGCCGCACCGCGGCCAGGGAAGACTACCCGCCGAAGCCTCGGCGAAGGCGGGCGCGTAGCTCAGCTGGTTAGAGCATGCGCTTGATAAGCGCAGGGTCATAGGTTCGAATCCTATCGCGCCCACCAGCCTTCACGCGGGAATGATTTTCGCCTCGCGAAAGCGCGGGGCGGATGTTCTTTGACAATTGCATACAGTGTAGTGGGTAAACTACAACAATGCTGAGAATATTCGGTCTGGAACTCTTGTATGAAGAGAACCGGACGGATAGTTTGTGATCAAGCTACTAAGAGCGCAGGGCGGATGCCTTGGCGACGATAGGCGATGAAGGACGTAGTAAGTTGCGATAAGCCACGGGGAGCGGCAAGCACGCTTTGATCCGTGGATGTCCGAATGGGGGAACCCACTCCGAGTAATATCGGAGTACAGTGGCCTGAATTCATAGGGCCATATGAGCCATACCTGGTGAAGTGAAACATCTCAGTAACCAGAGGAGAAGAAAGAGCACATCGATTCCCTGAGTAGTGGCGAGCGAAACGGGAACAGCCTAAACCCCGGCACTTGTGTCGGGGGGTTGCGGGACCTCACTGTGGCACGTGGAGAGTTAGCAGAAGTCCGTGGAAACGGACCCCAAAGAGTGTGACAGGCACGTAAGCGAAAACTCAAAGCGGCCTCGAGGTATCCCAAGTAAGACGGCACACGTGGAACGTTGTCTGAATCCGCGCCGACCACGGCGTAAGGCTAAATACTCATCGTCGACCGATAGTGAACTAGTACCGTGAGGGAAAGGTGAAAAGAACCCCTTTGAGGGGAGTAAAAAGAACCTGAAACCCTGTGCTTACAATGTGTCATAGCCGAGTCGCAAGACTTGGTGATGGCCTGCCTTTTGCATAATGAGTCTGCGAGTTATTGTCCGTGGCGAGGCTAAGTCGGGTATGACCGACGCAGCCGCAGCGAAAGCGAGTCTGAACAGGGCGACCAGTCGCTGGCAATAGACCCGAAGCGGAGGTGATCTACGCATGGTCAAGGTGAAAGCTGGGTAACACCAGCTGGAGGCCTGAACGCGTGAATGTTGAAAAATTCTGCGATGAGCTGTGCGTAGGAGCGAAAGACTAAACAAACCCCGTCATAGCTGGTTCTCCCCGAAATATATTGAGGTATAGCGTCCGGCCACTAGCGCGCGGAGGTAGAGCACTGGATGGGATAGGAGCCTTACCGGGCTACCGAATCCAACCAAACTCCGAATGCCGCGTTGCACTACCCGGGCAGTCAGACGGTGGGGGATAAGCTTCATCGTCGAGAGTGAAACATAAACAGACTATCAGCTAAGGTGCCCAAAGTACGTTTAGTGGAAAGGATGTGAGGTTGCTAAGACAGTGAGGATGTTGGCTTAGAGGCAGCCATCATTTAAACAGTGCGTAACAGCTGACTCATCGAGCGATCTCGCGCCGAAAATGATTGGCGATCAAACGTCGTACCGAAGCTATGGATTCCTCTGGTCCTCGGATCGGAGGAGTGGTAGGGGAGCGTTCCCTGTGCAGCGAAGGTGGAAGGTGACTGAAACTGGAGCGCAGGGAAGTGAGAATGCAGACACGAGTAGCGATAAAGTCGGTTAAATTCCGACTCGCCGTAAACCCAAGGTTTCCTGGGGAAGGTTCGTCCGCCCAGGGTTAGTCGGGACCTAAGTCGAGGCCGTAAGGCGTAGATGATGGACAGACGGTTAATATTCCGTCACCACCTTGGTTTAAGCTGTCAGGAACCCAGAAGGGAATGCGAGCCACCGATTGAAAGTGGTGGTCAATGCCGCCGGAAGGCGGTGTTGGACGTTGCGGCCACGGCCAAAGCGGATTCGTTAATACCACGCTGGCGAGAAAAGCCTGGCAGTGTTCACCAGGGTGCCCGTACCGTAATCCGACACAGGTGGGTGAGATGAGTATTCTCAGGCGCGCGAGTGAAATCTCTCTAAGGAACTCGGCACATTAGCCCCGTAACTTCGGAAGAAGGGGCGCCCCGGACGGTTAGATTATATCAAAGCCGGCTGGGGCCGCAGTGAAAGGCGCTCTGCGACTGTTTAACAAAAACACAGCTCTGTGCGAACTCGCAAGAGACGGTATACAGAGTGACAAGTGACCAATGCGGAAAGATTAAGGCAAGGG